>PVML01017011.1_pt1:650000-822500 | contig 1312164 bp, 1013 predicted proteins | sample 1853371 | NCBI WGS metagenome assembly PVML01 (sample SAMN08533508, study PRJNA380276) | Human gut metagenome, whole genome shotgun sequencing project. | isolation source: participant 1, chromium library | host: Homo sapiens | collected 2017
TTCCTCGAAGGTCGGTTTCAATGGAACATCGGTTTGCCCGTAGGCGTAGCCGGCGGGAACATCGACAGAGGTATGTCTGATTAAATAAATCTCCATAATTATATAGTTTGATAGATGATCACGAAACCCATATAGAAGCTTAACTCACTAAGAAGAAAAGTCGCTCCACAGCAGTCTCCCGTATATCCTTGTATCTTTCTCTTCATGAAAGAGGTAAGGAAATACCAAGTGATAACCGGGAATATACCCGCTAGTAAGTAAACAGGTTGGGGAAGCCATAATAATGGTAAGAAAGCACAAATGATGCTAAATACATATTCTCGAGAGGTCATTCGGCTATATACGGTCTTGTTCTTGGCTTCCTCCTCTTTCCTCGCGTAAGGCAGGCGATTGATGATCATGCTGGAGACGCCTTTGCAAAAAGGATCTCCAGCCAGTATGGCACATCCCGCTAGCTCGATCGGGAGACTGCTTACTAGTAGGTAGAATAGTCCGAAGTAGAAAATCAGTCCGATTACCCCATAGCTACCTATATGCGAGTCTTTCATGATCGCCAATATGCGTTCCCGGCTCGTGCCGCCGCCGAAACCGTCGAAGAAATCCGCCAGCCCGTCCTCATGCAGGCAGCCGGTTATCAGCAATCGGGTAATCATGGCGCATAAGATCGCCACGGATGGCGGAAGAATCAAGGAGGTAGCGTACAATACCAATACCGACAAACCAGCCGTCAGCCAACCGACCAACGCCCAATGGCTCACGATATTCTTGAAACAGGCCGCCGGAACCTCCGCCAACCGCCAGAACGGTAACCGAGTAAAGAATATAAACGCAGCGAGTATCCGCAACATATCAGAAATATTTGGTGATTGCCGCTTGCTTGAAACTATACATCTCGTTGATCATGCGAACGGCGGAGTCGAGTATCGGGTAAGCGCATACCGAGCCGGAACCTTCTCCCAGCCGTAGCCCTAGATCGAGCAATGCTTTTGCCCCCAAGAAATCCAGTATCCGTTTATGTCCGGCCTCGTCGCCGCAATGCCCGAATACGCAATACGATTGCATTTCCGGATATAAGCGGGAAGCCACCAATACGCAATTCGTCATGATAAAACCATCCACGAGGATAATCATCTTCAGTTCGGCGGCACGCAACATGCCTCCTACAGCCATAACCATCTCATACCCTCCGAAGTAGCGCATTACATCCAAGGCGCTTCCATCCCCTTTGTAATTCTCCAACGAGCGTTTCAGTACGTTGTATTTATGCCGTACGCCTTCGCTGTCCAGTCCGCTACCGGCCCCCACACAGTCGATCAATGGGATTTGCGTGAGGCAAGTCATCCACATGCTGGAAGCCGCCGTATTCCCGATACCCATCTCTCCGAAACTGATCACGTTACAGCCTTCGTTGTAACAATCCGTCACGATATCGGCTCCGTATTGAAGGGCTTTCTCCATTTCCTCCACGGTCATGGCCGCCTCGTGAAGAAAGTTACGGGTTCCTCCCTTGCGCACCTTGCGGTCGATAAGTTGGGGGATAACGGGGAAATCGAAATCCACGCCGCCATCCACGATCTTCAACTCAAACCCATGCTGGCGGGCAAGGTAGCAAACTCCCGCTCCTCCGTTCAAGAAATTATGGATCACTTGGCGAGTTACCTCCTTGGGAGATTTGCTTACACCCTCGTCGGCGATGCCGTGATCCGATGCATAGATTACGTTCACGGGATGACGCAAGACAGGCGATAAGGTTTGCTGGATCAATCCCACTTGCAGGGCGAGCGCCTCGAGCGTTCCCAATGAGCCTTTCGGCTTTGTCAGATTATCGATCTTGTCTTGTAAAGCGGCCTCCAGCCCTTTGTCCGGGGCCTCGATGTGAAATTGTATCATGATAGTAGTATTTTATATAAGTCGTTGTTCTTATTCCTTGATCTTGACGGGGATTCCGCTGACCATCAAGACAACCTCGTCCGCTTTAGAGGCGATATATTGGTTGAGCCAGCCTTGCATATCGGTAAATTTACGTTGCACCTCGTCTATCGGCACGCCTCCCATACCCAGCTCGTTCGTCACGAAGATCAAGTAGGCATCTTGCCGGGAGAGTTTATCGAACTCCGCTTTGAGGAGGGAGAGGGATAATTCCACGTCGCTTTGATTGTCGAAGAAGAAATTTGTCCCCCAAAGGGTTACGCAATCGATCACCACGACACGATCGGTAAGATCGTGGCGGCTCAAGTATTTCTCCTCCTCTATATTGGTCCACTCGGGTCCACGGTCTCGCTGGTGGCGTTCCACCCGCTTCCGGAACTCCTCGTCCCAGATGCGGGAGGTAGCTAGGTAAACCGGGTTGGGCGACAGCGATAAGGCGAGCCTCTGTGCGTATCCGCTCTTGCCGGACCGCTGTCCTCCAGTCACTAAGATCACTTTCTTACTCATCGCCTTCGTGATTCCTGTTTTTCCGGTGGGCGGCACGTTTAGCCTTGTTGATCGGATTGTTCTTGCTCGTCTTCCGAAGGGCGGCCGATTTCGGGTTGGCGGCGATCCGCTGCGCCACCGCCGATTTGCTCAGTGCCTTTCCGAACTTGGGGCGTAAGGCATCCCGCAATAACTTCTCCTCGTCGGTAAGCTTGGCGGTCTTGGATTTCCAGCCTCCCTCTTTCTGCGCCTTACGGGCGGCAGCGTATTTATTGAACTTTCCGAACTTCTCCATTTTAGCGCCTTCACGGCCTCCCTTGTTCTCGGGTTTCGCTTTCCGGAGCGTGCCGAGTAATTCTTTTTCTTGCTGCACCTCCTTTTTCTCCTCCTCTTGCAGGCGGATATATTTCTCTACGTTCAAGCGTTCACCGTCCACCAATACGACATCTTCCGCCGTGACCTTCTGGCCTACGTGCGGTTGCTTGCCGTTTACGGTTACCCGTTCCATCTCGATGAAATTGTCCGCTTCCCGGCGTGAGCAAACACCGGCTTCGCTTATCAGTTTGTTTAATCTAATTTCCATATTATTAATATTATATTATTAGTAAAATAAGGGTGACGATCACACCCATCACCAGTTCCGTATTACTATTCACTTGAATGGCGATACGCATATCCTCGGTCGTGAAAGGCCTCGCGTTCGTTCCGATATAAGGCTTCTCCACCGGTTTGCCGAAATAATCGTGCGTCCCCCCGAACTGGCAGTCCAAGACCGCCGCCAAGGCCGCTTCTGGATAACCGGAATTAGGGCTTGCGTGTTCAGGGCCGAAACGCCGTACGAAATCCCTTTTTCCCCAATTATTGGAGACCAGCAACATCAAATAGGCCGTGAGGCGGGCCGGGATGTAATTGGCGATATCGTCGATTTGCGCCGCTATCCGTCCGAACTCAAGGTAACGCTCATTCTTATAACCGATCATCGAGTCCAGTGTATTCACCATCTTGTAAGCCATCATCCCCGGCAACCCCAGCAGGGCAAACCAAAACATCGGGGCGATCACGCCGTCGCTTAAGTTCTCGGACAAGGTCTCCAACGCTGCCGCCCGTATCTCTTGCGGCGACAGGTTCGAGGTATCCCTCCCCACGATCCGTGCCACTTGCCGCCGTCCTTCTTCCGTGCTACGGTCCACGGCCTCGAACACCGCCTTCACTTCCTTGATAAGCGTCTTTCCGGATAGGCAATAAAATACGCCGACAGCCGTCAGCAACCCACTGAACTGCGGATGTATAATCCAAGCCCACGACAATATCCACTCGCAGATTAAATACACGCCAAGGATAAGCACGACTGCCAGTATGCCGCCTTTTAGGACCCGCTCGGAGCCTTTATTCAACTCTTTCTCTCCGGCGCTGATCGCTTTGCCAAACCATACGATAGGATGGGGCCAACCTTCCGGGTCTCCCAGCAACCGGTCGGATAACCAACCACCCAAAAAGGGCACGATCTTGAGTAAATTGATAGAATGATGTAACCAATACATATTGAATGTCATTGAAGGAACAAACTTAGACAAAAAAAAGAACATAAGGAAGCGGTAAGCGATTCTTCATCACACATTAGGCGAAAGAAACCTACATTTAAAGGATTTCGAGCGTAGACTTTCATATTCTACCATCCGTTGTATGATCATCCACCATCCGTTGCATGATCTTCTAACAGTTGGTGGATGATCATACAACGGATGGTAGAATATGAATAGGTACGGAGAAAACGGCTAAAGGATGCCTTTAGAAGCCTTAAATCTTCGGGAAGGGAGGGCTTGATATACGGGGGATTTCTTTCAATTTTGTATTTATTAACAAGAAAAGCGTTCTTACGGCCGGTTATTATTACTTTATTTGCTCCCACCGTATCGTGAAAGGAGTTAATCGAGATGACAGATGAAAAATCCATTTTAGAACAATTTGCCGCTGGAAATCATACCGCTTTCCGGGAATTGTTCATGCGTTACCATCTGAAAGTCTATTATTTCGTGCTGGGACTCGTGAAGTCCGAGAACGATGCCGAGGACTTGACCCAAGAGATTTTCCTAAAGCTTTGGACGCATCGGAGTCGTTTCACGGAAGTGAGGACGTTCGGTTCCTACCTCTATGTGCTGGCGAAGCATACGGCGTTCAATTATATCGAATCCCGCCGGGTGAATCTCGTGAGCTTGGAGAGTGCTTCGGAGGAAGACGAGGAGCGAAGTACGCCTTATGAGGATTTAGTCGCTAAGGATTTGCGATTGTTGGTGGATATGATTGTAGAGACCATGCCGCCACAGCGGAGGATGATCTACCGGATGAGCCGTAATGAGGGATTGTCGAACACAGAGATCGCCGAGAATTTACAACTCTCAAAAAAGACCGTGGAAAAACATTTGAATCTAGCGTTAAGGGAATTGCGGAACGTAGTATTGACTTTCCTTCTTGTTATGATATGTTAATGAATTGAGGGTGAAGTGAGAAAAGTAGGTCCTATAAACAAGATAAAATAGAAAAGCAGGAATGAGTCCTATAAAAAAGATATTAAAATACTTTTTCCATCATTCGTTCTCCGGGGAGATGGTGGATCGGGTACATCAACGATTGGCGGAGCCGGGAGACGAACGGGAAAAGGAAGAGGTTTTACGGGAGATCTGGAATGAGATCGGTTTTCCGGAGGCGGATAAACGAAGCGAGATGGCTTTCGCCCGGTTGGAGAATACATTGGACGTGAGGCCCCGTCCCTGTCTGCGTATCCCGGCATGGGTGCGTATCGCCGCTATCTGGCTGATCCCTTTGTTGTCGTTGGGTGTTTCTTATTATCTATATAGAGACGCACGGGATGTCAGGCAGCTCGCTTTTATGGAGCGGTTCGTACCTTCCGGCAAGCGGGAGCGGATCACCTTGCCCGATGGTAGCGAGGTCTGGTTGAATTCCGGTACCTTGCTGCTTTATCCATCCGACTTTATCGGGGATAAGCGAGAGATCTATCTGGTGGGAGAGGGATATTTCAAGGTGCGAAAACGTCCTGAGCAACCTTTCATTGTGCGGACGAAAGCGATGCGGGTACAAGTGTTGGGTACCGAGTTTAATTTATCCGCTTACTCGGACCAAGAGAAGATAACGACAACCTTGGAGGAAGGTTCCTTGAAGATCCTTCCTGATGATCCCTCGGTGGCTCCATGTATATTGAGTCCTAACGAGCAGCTTGTCTACATCCCTTCCCGGGGAAAGGTGGACGTGCGGCAGGTGGTGGGCTCGGATTACTCGGCATGGAAAGAGGGAGGCTTGTTGTTTAACAACGATTCTTTCGAGGATATTTTAAAAACCTTGGAACGTGTCTATAATGTGAAGGTGCATTTACGTACCTCCGCTTATCATTCCAACCGGCTTACGATCCATTTCAATAAGAATGAGTCATTGGTGAACATCATGATGCTGCTCAAGGAGATAGTACCTGGTTTAGAGTATCAGATCAAAGAGGATGGAGTCTATATTGATTAAAATGTATATTTCTTAGTCTTCTTTTAAAAGTGAAAGTATATATAGAAACGAGTGTGTTTACCAATTAGAAGTAAAAACTTTATCTCACTGTTTGTTTGTCGAGCTGAACAATAGATACGAGCTTTCGATAAACAGTTTGGTGTTTGTGTCCTTTGAAATTTCTATTACTCAATGTTCTGTGTTTTACATTTGTTAACTTTGTTCTGTTAGGTGTATCCTTCGTATTCCTTGTCCTAATAACGAGTACGTACTATAGAAGGAAATATAAATGTTTAACTAAAAAATCTAATATCGCATGAACAGGAATAAATCTATATGTATCACTATTCTTTGTTTGAGTCTTGCTATGGTTCGGAGTTTGCCTATTGATGCGCAAAAAGTGACATTTCATGACGGTTTTATCTCTTTAAAACAAGCATTTGAGAAACTAGAGTCAGTCTCGACTTATAAGATAGCCTATAATGACAGTCAATTGGATGTGTCGAGAAAGGTCTTGATGGATCAAAAAGAAATGGAAGTCTTGTTGGCCTTATCGCAATTGTTAAAGAATACGGGGTACACATATAAGACAAATGGAAATTACATACTTATTGTACCGGAGAAAGCGGATGATACCACGAAAGACAGAAAAAGAGTATCGGGTGTGATTGTCGATAACCAAGGTATCCCTGTGATTGGTGCAAATGTTGTGGAGAAGGGGACTGCAAACGGAACTATCACTGATATTGATGGGAAATTCACGTTAGAGGTAAGCGGTAATGCTACTCTTCAAGTCTCATATATCGGCTATAATACGCAAGAATTATCGGTCTCAGGAAAGACCGATTTCTCCGTTAAACTTGGCGAGGATACGCAAGCTTTAGACGAGGTGGTCGTTGTTGGATATGGAACACAAAAGAAGGTAAATCTGACGGGAGCGGTGCAAAGTATTTCTAGTCAGGATTTAACGAAGCGAAACCTTTCCAGTTCATCTCAAGCCTTACAAGGCTTGATACCGGGTATGGTTGTTACCCAAAGTTCCGGAGCTCCGGGAGCGACGGCCTCCATCCAAATCCGAGGAACGGGATCGATCAATTCAAATAGTGAGCCTTTGGTATTGATAGATGGAGTTGAGGGGGATATGAACTCTGTCGATATGAATGCGATAGAGTCTGTCTCTGTATTGAAAGATGCTGCATCAGCGTCGATCTATGGATCTCGTGCCTCTAATGGTGTCATTTTGGTGACAACCAAAAGGGCTAAAGAAAATAAATTATCGGTCTCTTATAATGGTTATGTAGGTTTTCGTACGCCTACCTCGACTCCTAATCCCGTAGATGCGGTCACTTATATGGAGGCTATCAATCAAGCGTGCGTTAATAATAATCAAGCCCCTCAATATTCGGAAGAGGTAATTAATGCCTATAAAACTTCTGGGGCAGATAATATTCATAGGTATGATACGAATTGGAAAGATTTAGTATTTGATGAAATCACGTTAACACATAATCATTCAATTAGTGTTAGTGGTGGTAGTGATGTGTTAAAGACATTTGTCAATGCTTCCTATAATTATGAGGATGGTTTAATACCAAATAATTCGTTCAAACGTACTGCTATTCGTTCAAACACGGACGTTAAGCTAACAGAGTGGCTTAGGGCGGGTTTAAACCTGAATATCCGTAGAAGCATTCAAAAAGACCCGACGAGTGGAACAAATAATATTATAAATAGTACGTTGCGTTTTACACCTCTTTTTGGGGCTGTTAATAATGATGGAACTTGGGGAAATGGCCAAAATGGTATCAATCCGTTAGCGCAAGCGATTGATGGTGGGGTTAAGGTCGTAGATAATAATGATATAGATGTAAAAGGAACTCTCGCTTTGACACCAATCAAAGGTATGGAGATCTTGGCCAGTTATGCCAGCAGGCGGTATGAGAATAAACAAGATAAGTTTCAGAATACCTATGATACTTATGAGGGTGGTAATTTTATCATGACTTATCCTACGACTAAATCTAGGTATGAGGAGTGGTATCAGTTGATTAAGAACCAGTTTAACGCTCAGGTGACTTATGAAAATACTTTCAATGAAAGGCATTATTTTAAGGGCTTTTTGGGATTTCAAACCGATGAGTTCAAAAATAAGTCGTTTGGTGGTTCACGTAATAATTATTACTATGATGGCTACGAGGAAATGAATCATGGGGATGCCTCTTCCTCTATGGTTAATGGTAATAGTTCTAAATTGACTATGATGTCATATTTCGCTCGCTTTAATTATACTTTTGCGGACAAATATTTAATCGAACTTACCGGACGTTACGATGGCTCATCAAGGTTCACTGCTAAAAATCGCTGGGGATTTTTTCCTTCAGTGTCTATTGGATGGCGAATATCAGAGGAACATTTCTTCGATCCATTAAAAGATGCGATTGATAATTTGAAGATCCGTGCTTCGTATGGTTCTTTAGGAAACCAAGACCTCAAGGACTATTATCCATATGCGTCTGTATTAGCCTTGGATGCCTCGTATTGGTTTGGAGATAGTAAAAATTATACTACAGGAATTTATTCCAATGCGTTGTCTAATCCTGAAATCTCTTGGGAGAAATCACAGCAGTTTGATTTTGGATTGGATATTACCGCTTTTAATACCCGTTTGGATGTGACGTTTGATTATTACATCCGTGAAATTAGCGATATGTTGCAACAATTTCCCGTGACTTATGCGGTTGGTTTGACTTCTCCATGGGAGAATGCGGGCAATATGAGAAATAACGGTTGGGATTTAAGCGTGATGTGGCATGATCGGATAGGAAAAGTGAAATATAACATTAGGGCTATGTTATCGATGTAAAAAATGAGGTGACGGATCTGTATGGAAATAAGTATATTAATGATAATAATACGACACAAGAGGGATTCCCTATAAGTTCTTGGTATGGATATGTGGCTGATGGATATTTCCAGTCTAAAGAGGAGATTAATAACTATCCAGTTTATGGGAATAATAAAGATAATGTAAAGCCCGGATATATAAAATATAAGGATATTAGTGGCCCTGAAGGGGTACCTGATGGCCAGATCACAGATGCGGATCGTACGATTATCGGTGATCCACAACCACGTTATTCTTTTAGTCTGAATCTAGGTGCGGAATGGAATAACTTTGACTTTAATGTGTTTTTACAAGGAGTGGGTAAACGGGATATATTCTTTAACGGAGCAGGAGCAAGGCCGTTTTGGATGGGAGGTACTGTTTACGAACATCAGTTGGATTCTTGGTCTGAAGAGAATCGAAATGCAGAATATCCTTTATTATTGATTGATGGTTCAGGCGGAGGAAACATGAATAATATTCCTTCTTCTTTTTGGGTAAAGAGTGGGGCTTATATGCGTTTAAAGAACGTGAGTGTAGGTTACTCATTGCCTAAGAATATATTAGGTAAATCAGGGCTTAGTAATGTGCGATTTTATCTAAGCGGCCAAAATCTACTCACAATAGCAAAAGGATATAAAGGATATGATCCTGAAGGTGATGTATCATCTTATTATCCGGTTACTCAGGTTTATACATTTGGTGTCGATATAAAATTTTAAAGGAAAGGTTATGAAAAGATACAGATTCATTTATACGATTTGCGTGTTACTTGTTTTTATTAATATATCATGCAGTGATTTTTTGGATGTAGAAGATACGAATCCGTCTTACACAAACGAGGGATTTTATACAAATGAGAACGCAATCAGAGAAGGGGCAACTGGTGTATATTCGAACTTATATATGCAGGTTGTAGGAGAACTCGCCCATACGACAATCTTTGATTTTTATACAGGGCTAGCTCTGGAAAGAAATGAGAATACGACGATTGGTGCGGGAGGTGGTTTAAATGCGGATAACAGCGATATACTTAAATTCTGGTCCCAACTTTATACGAACGTAGCGAGAGCAAACGCATTTTTAACAGGAGTGAGGCCGAATATGGATGATCTTAGTAAGAAGTCTTTACAGTATGTATCGGAGGTCCGTGTGTTAAGAGCGTATTATTATTATCTGTTAATCGCTTTATGGGGGGATGTGCCTTTTTATACAGAACCTCCCACTTCCGATCAGTATGAGGTGGAAAAAACATCAAGGGTTAAAATATTGGATTTTATTATAAACGAATGTAATGAAGCTACCGAATATCTAGATTGGATCGCAATGGATAGAGGACGTGTTGATAAATCATTTGCGTATGGTCTTATCAATCGTATGGCTTTATTAGGGGGGAGTTTAGATTTCGGAGGAAAAAGTACTGAATATTTTAAAATAGCCGCTGAAGCAGCCTCAAAAGTGATCGGGAAACGTTTGCTGGCATTGAACTACGAGGATTTGTTTGTCGTGGAAGGACAGGCGAAAGCAGATGTCCGAAACGAGATGATTTTGGAGATGATCTATAATGTTGATGGTACGAATGTTCACAGGAATTGGACTGGATTTGGTTTTGTCTCTCGTATGCAAGGACAAACGTCTCGACATCCGAGTATGCTGTTGGCAGATACTTATGAATGTATAGATGGGAAACGTATTGATGAATCTCCACTATATGATGTACATCACCCACAAAAGAACAGGGACCCTCGTTTCAAGGCTACTTTATGGATGCATGGAGATACAGCTACTTGTAATAATGGTTCTTTGAATACCGTTATTATCAATGCCTATGATGACGAGACACAACAATATAATTATACGACTGGTGAATGGGAGGTTAGAAATAATGATGATATAAATAGCGCTGCAGCTTGGGCTAGTTTTACCAATGCCGGGTGTGGTTATATTATAGCTAAATATAGTAAAGAAACATCTCAAAATATTAGCTATACAAGTCAAAATGTACCAATCATGCGGTATGCGGAAATCTTACTTGGTTATGCGGAAGCGAAGATTGAACTAGGGGAGTTGGATCAGAGCGTTTATGACGCTATCAATCAAGTACGAAATCGTGTAGGGATGCCCAATGTATCGGCTGATAGAATCGGAAATATAGAGAAAATGCGTCAATTAGTAAGAAGAGAGCGTAAGGTAGAATTCGCTATTGAAGGATTGCATCTGATCGATATGAGAAGATGGGGAATTGGGGATTTAGAAAATGAGAAACCGATGTATGGTCGTCCTATCGAGGAAATTCGTTATAAAGGTTTGTCTGAGACCGATATTCCTTATTTTAAGAAATCGGATCGTCATGATTTAAATGATATTCCTGATTATGAGTCTTATAAAGAGAAATTGAAAGTAAGGGACGCAAATCGTTATTGGGATGCTAAATTTGAGTTATGGCCTATTCCTCAACAAGAATTGGATCGTAATCCTAAATTAGTTCAAAATAAAGGGTATTAAAATATGAAACGACGAGATTTTTTGACTTATAGTTTATTGACAGGAGGAAGCTCGCTTTTGCTTCCTCTTGTGACAGCTTGCCAAAAAGGGAATAAGATTTCCTCTTCCATGCCGATTGAAGGAGGAGCGAAAGTAGAGGAAATGAAAGCTGATATTGTGGTTGTTGGAGGAGGAATGGGCGGTTGTGCAACTGCGTTAGCCGCTTGTAGAAATGGTATGAATGTAATTCTTACGGAAGAAACGGATTGGATTGGTGGACAGGTTTCTCAGCAAGGTGTACCGCCAGACGAACATAAATGGATTGAGTCTGGTGGAGCTACCGCATCTTATCGAATGTATAGAAATAAAATACGTGATTTTTATCGGTATCATTATCATTTAACAGAGGCGGCTCGTAATAATCCATATCTAAATCCGGGTAATGGTGGTGTATCTAAAATATGCCATGAACCGATGGTTTCTGTGGAGGTCTTGATGGAAATGCTAATGCCTTATGTTAGTGCGGGAAAATTATAAATTTTGTTAAATCATAAGGCTCAAAGTTCCGATGTGCAGGGAGATGAAGTGTTAGCTGTTACTGTACGAGATAGACAAAATGGAGAACTTGTTACCTTGACCGCTCCTTATTTTGTGGATGCGACAGAGTGTGGTGATTTACTACCACTGACGAAGACTGAATATGTAACAGGTTCGGAGTCGCAAGAAGATACAAAAGAGCTGCATGCTGCTAAGCAGTCAAATCCTTTGAATAATCAGGCTTTTACTGTTTGTTTTGCGATGGAATACATACCGGGAGAAGATTGGACGATCGATAAGCCAGATAATTATACGTTTTGGGCTAACTATATACCAAATTTAACTCCTGCATGGCCAGGTAAATTGTTGAGTATGACCTATCCGACACCATCTACATTAAAACCTAATCATGCTGTCTGTATTCCTGATGGAACACCAACGGATGCTTTTAACTTTTGGATGTATCGTAGAATTATAGATCAGCATAATTTTCTTCCAGATACTTACCAAGGGAGCACGACTCTTGTTAATTGGCCTCAGAATGATTATATGTTAGGGAATATTATAGATGTGCCCGAGAATGAATTTCAGAAGCATGTGGATGCCGCAAAAGCTTTGAATCTTTCATTGTTATATTGGTTACAGACTGAAGCCCCACGACCAGATGGTGGTGTTGGTTGGAAGGGATTAAGGCTCCGTAAAAATTTGCTTGGTACGAAAGATGGAATGGCTAAATATCCTTATATAAGGGAGTCACGCCGCATTAAAGCGGAATTTAGAATTTTAGAGGAGCATGTGGGCGAAGAGAATAGGAAGTTGATATCAGGAGAAACAACTGCTGCTGCATTTTATGATAGTGTTGGTATTGGTTATTATCATATAGATTTGCATCCTTCTTGTGGAGGAGACAATTATATAGATTTCAACTCTCTTCGTTTTCAAATACCGTTAGGTGCTTTATTACCACAGCGGGTAAATAATTTGTTCCCTGCATGTAAAAATATAGGGACGACTCACATAACAAATGGGTGTTATCGTACCCATCCAGTAGAGTGGGGAATAGGAGAAGCTGTAGGTTTATTAATTACCTATGCCAGTAAAAAGCAAATATCCGCTCGTATTATTCGCAGCGATAAGAATATGCTAACGGATTTCCAGCAATGGATTCAAAAAGAAGGAGTCGAGATTGCATGGAAAAAAGAACTTGTGTAAATATTGTGTGTTGGTAAAAATTAGGATTGGAGAACCGTATTAATGGAATCAAGAAATGAATTCTTGTTTTGTTGATACGGTTCTTTTCTTTTTATGTCAAGAAAATGTTTTTACCTTTAGACGGGCAAAAAGAATCCCGAATGAGTGGGTATGGATTTTTTTGCTAAAACATGTTAATAGAAAGTTTTTTCTTTTTAATAATATGTATTTGTTTGTCAGTTACGAAATAATCACTACCTTTGCACCGCAAAATTTTTTATTAATCAATATTAAACAGCGTTTTATGAACAATTACGAAACCGTTTTCATTTTGACTCCCGTTTTGTCTGACGCTCAGATGAAGGAAGCGGTAGAGAAATTCACGAACCTTCTGAAAGCTCAAGGAGCTGAGATCGTGAATGAAGAGAACTGGGGCTTGCGCAAGTTAGCTTATCCTATCGACAAGAAGACAACAGGCTTCTACCAGTTGGTTGAATTCAAGGCAGATCCTAGTGTTATCGCTACGTTGGAGTTGAACTTCCGTCGTGACGAGCGTGTGATCCGCTTCTTGACTTTCCGTCAAGACAAGTATGCCGCAGAATATGCAGCTAAGAGAAGAAATCTGAAATCATCTAAAGAAACAGTAAAGGAGAATAATTAATTATGGCAGCAACTCAATCAGAAATCAGATATTTAACTCCGCCTTCAGTAGACGTTAAGAAGAAAAAATATTGCCGTTTCAAAAAGAACGGTATCAAGTATATCGATTATAAGGATCCTGAATTCTTGAAGAAATTCTTGAACGAGCAAGGTAAGATCCTTCCGCGTCGTATCACTGGTACTTCCTTGAAGTTCCAACGTCGTGTGGCTCAGGCTGTAAAGCGTGCTCGTCACTTGGCTTTGCTTCCTTACGTAACCGATTTGATGAAATAATTAATTAAGAGGAGACAGAATATGCAAGTTATTTTGAAAGAAGATGTAGTGAATTTAGGCTACAAAGACGATATCGTAACAGTAAAAGACGGTTACGGACGTAACTTTCTAATCCCCACGGGTAAGGCAGTGATCGCTTCAGAGTCTGCTAAGAAAGTATTGGCTGAGAACTTGAAGCAACGCGCCCACAAATTGGCTAAGATCAAGGAAGACGCTCAGGCTTTGGCCGCTAAGTTAGAGGGTGTAGCTTTGACGATTGGTGCTAAGACTAGCTCTACAGGTACGATCTTCGGTTCTGTAACGAATATCCAAGTTGCTGAGGCTTTGGCTAAGGCTGGTTTTGAGAATATCGATCGTAAGATTATCTATATCAAGGAGTCTGTTAAGGAAGTAGGTAGCTATAAGGCTATTTTGAAACTTCACAAAGAGGTTTCCGTTGAGGTTCCTTTCGAGGTTGTTTCTGAATAATAGATACTTTAATATATCATGAAAGAGGGTAGTTTCGAAACTACCCTCTTTTTTTGTTTTAATTATAAAAAAAGACATCTGTCAATCAGCAAAAAAGCACTACATTTGTCTCCAAATTTGCAATAATTTTAGAAAGTGAGCAAAAAGTCTTTTCTATATATTAACTTGCTATTTGCGTTGTTTTTTTTCTTGCCCGGACTTCAGGCGAGAGAGAAGACTTTTACGGTCGTGATCGATGCCGGGCATGGCGGTAAGGACCCGGGCGCTAGAGGGGCGAATATTAATGAGAAGGAGATAAATCTCGCTGTCGCCTTAAAATTGGGTCGATTGATAGAGAATGACGCGGAGGATGTGCGTGTGATCTATACTCGTAAGACGGATCGTTTTATCGAGTTGGACGAACGTGCGAATATAGCGAACCGCAATAAGGCGGATCTTTTCGTGTCTATCCATACGAATGCCGTAAAGCGTGGAAGTACCGTGCAAGGTACGGAGACGTATACGCTGGGTTTGGCCCGTAGCGAAGAGAACTTAGAGGTGGCTATGAGCGAGAACTCAGCGATCTTGTTGGAGGATAATTATCAACAACGGTATGAGGGATTTGACCCGAACTCTTCGGAGTCATATATCATTTTCGAGTTTATGCAGAATAAGCATATGGAGCAAAGTATTAGTTTGGCTTCCGAGATACAGAAATCGTTCAGGGCTTGTAAGCGGGTGGACCGTGGCGTAAGACAGGCTGGTTTTTTGGTGCTTCGTAAAACGAGCATGCCCAGTGTTCTGGTCGAGTTGGGGTATATCTCGAATCGTCAAGAAGAGCAGTTCATGAGAACCGCCGCCGGACAAAATAAATTGGCGGAAGCGTTGTACGATGCTTTTTGCAAATATAAGAAGAATTACGATCGTCGTAAAGGAAATATTTCCGGAGCTGTCGTTGCTCCCGTAGCGAATGAGGAAACTCCGCCTCCGGGGAGCGAGGCTGATATCTTAAATAAAAAACAGCAAGCCACAAGACAGAAAAACTCAGTTTCTTCTACCACTTCCGTGAACAGGAACACGAAAGGAAAGGTTATATATAAGATACAATTCTTGACTTCCAATAAGAAGCTTCCTGCGAACTCCCGGTTATTTAAGGGGTACAAGAACGTGGATTTCTATGTGGAGAAAGGTATCTATAAATACACGTATGGCGAGACTTCGGATTTTAACTCGATCCGGAAGATGCGCCGAACGATCGCAAAAGATTTTAAAGATGCTTTCATCATCGCTTTTAAGGATGGGAAGAAGGTGAAATATTAATGATTTAGGAATAAATTATACATTATAAATAAAGGAAATGAAAAGTGTATTCACTAAAGAGGCGAAGATCGGACTTGTGACGATCGTAAGTCTGGCGTTATTGTATTTAGGCATTAATTATCTGAAGGGTATTAACCTGTTTCAACCGGTGAACCATTACTACGTATCATTCAGCAACGTAAAGGGGGTGACGATTTCCAGCCCTGTATTTGTGGATGGTTTTAAGGTGGGATTGGTTCGTGATATTATTTATGACTATGATACGACCGGTAAGATCATCGTTGAGGTTAGTTTGGAAGATAAGATGAGGCTGAATAAGGGAAGTTATATAGCGGTTGTCAATACTTTCTTAAGCGGAGCTGAGTTGCATATCCATTTGAACACTTACGTGGATGACTTTTTGAAGCCGGGTTCTACGCTTGAGGGACGAATGGAAGAGGATATGATGCAATCCGTACAGGAGAAGATCTTGCCAAGCGTTGAGAACCTTTTGCCGAAGATCGACACGATCTTGGGTAGCTTGCAAACCTTGATCGCTCATCCGGCCTTGGCTCAATCCTTGAATCATATCGAAAAAACGACTAGTAACCTAGAGGTGTCTACCCGTCAGTTGAATCAGATGTTGAGTAAGGATGTACCGGGTATCGTGAATAACTTGAAGACGATGACGGATAATTTCTCGGAGGTGAGCGCCAACTTGAAAGAATTGGATTTGGCTACAACGGTCAATTCCATCAATGCGACCTTGGCGAACTTGAAGTTGACTACGGATAAATTGAATTCGACGGATAATAGCATCGGCTTGTTGTTAAACGACAAAGGATTGTATGATAATCTGAACAGCACGATGGACAACGCCTCTAAGCTATTGCTTGATTTGCGGGAGAATCCGAAGAGATACGTGCATTTCTCTGTTTTTTGATTATGTTAAAAAATCATAGCATAAAAGACGTTATTTAGAATCATTCTAATTAGACAAAAAGTTAGGGGACTCCTGCTGATTATACGTATAAGGCCTTTAGGTAAAGTGAGATAGATACTTCCTGAGGCCTTATTCCGTCACCGGACGTCAGCGTTTACGCTTTTGTAGAGGTCTCTAAAATAAAGGGTTTTTGAACATTGGTCGATCTAAATAGCAGTAAATCAGATAGGTATTAGTAACTATCTGAATCTAAAAGGGATATTGAAAATTCATATTTACCAAACAAAATAGCACTTTTTTTTTCGGAATTAATTTCTAAACTTTGTAGTCCGAATGTAAAAAGTATTAGTGGGAGAGAAAGAAAACATGCAGACTGATTATCAAACATTGTGGAATAAGTGCCTTGCGGTCATAAAGGATATTGTGCCTAAGGCAGCTTTTGACACATGGTTCGTACCTATCGTTCCGTTATCATACGAAGACAAGAAGTTTACCATACAGGTGCCTAGTCAATTCTTCTATGAGTATCTGGAAGAGAAGTATGTTAATGTTTTGAAAGTTACATTGTATCGTGTAATCGGTCAAGGAACCATTCTTAACTACCGTATCATGGTGGATAAGACAACTGGTGGTACGGTTGATTATCCGGCGGAGAATGCTTCCACCGCTGTAAAGAAAGTCACTCCCAAGGACGCTAACAAGGCTCCGAATCCATTTATGACGACTGCTCCGCAGGATTTGGACCCTCAGTTGAACCCGAAGTATAATTTTGATAATTATTTCGAGGGTACGAGCAATAAGCTGGTTCGTACGGCGGGTGAGGCTGTTGCCCAGAATCCGGGAAAGACTACGTTTAACCCGTTGTTTATTTTTGGTCCGTCAGGAGTGGGTAAAACTCACTTATGCCATGCGATCGGAACCCGTATCCGGGAGTTGCATCCGGAAAAGAAAGTGTTATATGTATCTTCGCATTTGTTCCGGGTACAGTTTACAGATGCTATCCGTAAGAATACGACTAATGACTTCTTGAATTTCTATCAAAATATCGATGTGCTGCTGTTGGATGATATACAGGAGTTGATCGGTATGGATAAGACTCAAAATACATTCTTCCATATTTTCAACCACCTGCACCAGTTAGGTAAGCAGCTTATCTTGACTTCTGATAAACCTCCTGTGGATTTGCAAGGGATGGAAGAGCGCTTGATCACCCGTTTAAAATGGGGATTGACGGCTGAGTTGAGCCGTCCGGATCTGGATCTACGTAAAAAGATACTGAAGAATAAGATCAACCATGACGGAATCATGATTCCGGATGAGGTCTTTAACTTTATCGCTAATAATGTGACGGAGAATGTCCGTGACTTGGAAGGTATTCTCGTCTCTTTAATGGCTAATGCGGTTATCAATAATCGTGAGATCGATCTGCCGTTGACGAAACGTGTGGTTAGCCAAGCGGTTCGGTTGGAGAAGAAACAGATCTCCGTACAGATGATTCAGGAGATCGTTTGCAAGTATTTCAACTTGGAGCAATCGGTTATCCAGACTAATTCCCGTAAACGTGAGATCGTGCAAGCCCGTCAGATCACGATGTATTTGGCGAAGAAATATACGGACTCCTCTTTTTCCCATATTGGAAAGATCGTAGGAAAGAAAGACCATGCGACGGTCTTGCATGCTTGTAAGACGATCAAAGACCAGATTGAGACTAGTAAGTCTTTCCGGTCTTCCGTAGAGGAAATCGAGGTCTTGCTCAAGAACTAAATTAAGAATCCCTATATAGTAGGATAAGGACGTCTCTCTAAAGAGGCGTCCTTCTTTGTTTTGGAAGATCCGTATAAGTGTTAAGTTTTCTTTTTGGAAAACTATTTGATGCTTAGTTTTGTTTAAGTAGTTGAAAATGTGGAGTTGCAAGTTTTGTTTTGGAAAACTTTTCAATAAGTATTCTTTTTAACGTAGGGTAATTTGGATAACTGGTAAAGTATGCGTAAACTTGCAGTCGCAAAATAAATATAATAATTGTGGATCGTAAAACTTACACTTTTGACGAAGCGTTTAAGGCTTCATTGGATTACTTTACCGGTGACGAGCTCGCCGCTAAAGTATGGGTAAATAAATATGCCTTGAAGGATGCGTTTGGAAATATCTATGAGGAATCTCCGAATGATATGCATCATCGCTTGGCAAGTGAGATTGCCCGTGTGGAAAAAAAGTATCCGAATCCGTTGTCGGAACAAGAACTTTTCGACCTGTTTGATCATTTCCGCTACATCGTTCCGCAAGGAAGTCCGATGACGGGAATTGGCAATGATTATCAAATTGCCTCACTCTCTAATTGTTTTGTTATCGGATTGGACGGGCAAGCGGATTCGTATGGTGCGATTATTCGTATTGACGAAGAACAGGTACAATTAATGAAGCGCCGTGGTGGTGTAGGCCATGATCTTTCGCATATTCGCCCGAAAGGTTCTCCGGTTAAGAATTCTGCGTTGACTTCTACCGGGTTGGTTCCGTTTATGGAACGTTATTCGAATTCCACCCGTGAGGTGGCCCAAGATGGCCGTCGTGGAGCTTTGATGCTGAGCGTTTCTATTAAACATCCGGACTCGGAGGCGTTTATCGACGCTAAGATGACGGAAGGTAAGGTTACAGGTGCAAATGTATCTGTGAAGATTGATGATGATTTCATGAATGCCGCGGTTAATGGCGGTACCTATAAGCAACAATATCCAATTGATTCGGATTCTCCCGTTTATGTGAAGGATATCGATGCTTCTGGCTTATGGAAAAAAATTATTCATAACGCTTGGAAATCCGCTGAACCGGGTGTGCTATTCTGGGACACGATCTTACGTGAGTCTGTACCAGACTGCTATGCGGATCTGGGGTTCCGTACGGTTTCCACGAATCCTTGTGGCGAGATACCTCTTTGTCCGTATGATAGTTGCCGTTTGTTAGCGATCAATTTATATTCATATGTGGTAAATCCGTTCACTCCGGACGCTTATTTCGATTATGATTTGTTCAAGAAGCATGTAGGTTTGGCCCAGCGGATTATGGATGATATTATTGATTTGGAGTCGGAGAAGATCGAGATGATCTTGGCTAAGATCGACTCGGATCCGGAATCCATGGAGGTAAGACAAACAGAGCGTCATTTGTGGGAAAAGATCCAACGAAAGACTTTGCAAGGACGCCGTACAGGTGTGGGCATTACGGCGGAAGGCGATATGATTGCCGCTTTAGGTTTGCGTTATGGAACAGAAGAAGCAACCGATTGTGCGGAACTTATACAAAAGACATTAGCTTTGGCCGCTTATCGTTCATCCGTAATGTTGGCGAAAGAACGTGGTGCCTTTGAGATATTCGATGCGAAGCGTGAGGAAAAAAATCCGTTCATCAACCGTTTGCGTGAGGCTGATCCTGCTTTATATGAGGATATGTTGAAATACGGCCGTCGTAATATCGCTTGCTTAACAATCGCTCCGACAGGAACGACTAGCTTGATGACACAAACCACTTCCGGTATAGAGCCGGTATTCTTGCCGGTATATAAGCGCCGCCGCAAAGTAAACCCGAACGATTCCGAGGCTCGTGTGGATTTCGTGGATGAGACAGGCGACGCTTTCGAGGAGTATATCGTATTCCATCATAAGTTTGTAACGTGGATGCAAGCGAATGGTTATTCGGCAAGTAAGAAATATACACAAGAAGAAGTGGAGGAGCTAGTTGCTAAGTCTCCTTATTATAAAGCGACTTCCAATGATGTCGATTGGTTACAAAAAGTCCGTATGCAAGGACGCATTCAGAAATGGGTGGACCATTCTATCAGCGTAACGATCAATTTGCCGAACGATGTAAGTGAGGAGTTGGTAGATTCTTTGTATGTTGAGGCATGGAGATGCGGATGTAAAGGATGTACTGTTTATCGAGATGGTTCTCGTTCCGGTGTCTTGATTGCGACAGATAAAAAGAAGAAAAAAGAGGATTGCAACTGCATGCAACCACCGGTTATCGTATCTACCCGTCCTCGTGAATTGGATGCGGATGTGGTAAAATTCCAGAATAACCGTGAGAAATGGATCGCTTTCGTCGGCTTGTTAAATGGCCGTCCGTATGAGATCTTTACCGGTTTGGCCGATGATGACGAGGGTATCATGTTACCTAAAAACGTTTCTAAAGGTACGATCATCAAGAGCTATGATGAGGATGGTAATAAGCATTACGACTTCCAGTTCAAGAATAAACGCGGTTATAAAATGACAATCGAAGGCTTGGATGGCAAGTTTAATCCGGAATATTGGAACTATGCTAAATTGATTTCCGGTGTGCTCCGTTACGGAATGCCTATCGATCAGGTTATAAAACTGGTACAGGGTATGGAGTTGAATAGCGAGTCTATCAATACTTGGAAGAATGGCGTGGAACGGGCCTTGAAGAAATATTTACCGAACGGCATGGAAGCGAAAGGGCAGAAATGTCCGAACTGTGGGTTGGAGACCTTGATTTATCAAGAAGGTTGTTTGATCTGCACGAATTGCGGAGCCTCTAAATGCGGTTAAATAATTGACTAAATCTATATACCATGAAAGTCACTTTTAATATAAACTTCCATACCGTTTGGGGACAGAAGTTATGTGTAGTGGGCTCCATACCGGAATTAGGCTCTTGGGAACCTGCTTTGGCTAAGGAGATGAATTACTCTGGGGATGGAAACTGGAAACTGGAACTGGATCTTCCACCCGATATAAAAGATATAGAATATAGATATTTCTTAAGTGTTAATGATAAGCAGATCTTTGAGGAGTGGGAGAAGAATCACCGGATTGTATTGGATGGACAATCTGATTCTTACATCCTTTATGATTATTGGCAAATCCGTCCGGATAATCTAGCCTTTTATTCTTCGGCTTTCACCAAAAGTTTATTCGCTCATCCCTGCAATACACATGAGAGGGTCGTTAGAAGTGGAAGAAAATTGGTGATAAAGATATCCGCTCCCCGGGTGGAAAAGAATCAGTGTGTAGCCATTACTGGAAATCAAGAATGCTTAGGTAACTGGCATCCGGACAAGGCTTTATTGCTGAGTTGCGATACTTTCCCGGAATGGCATATTGATTTAGACGCTGCGGAGATACGGTATCCTTTAGAATATAAATTTTTGGTTTGGGATAATGATTCCCGTCAACCTTTGTATTGGGAGAGTGATGAGAATCGTATTCTAAGTCTTGTTCCCCAGAAACAGGGTGAGACCGTTGTTATATCTGGTCTTTACTTCCGGGATAGCTTACCGTTATGGCGTTGTGCCGGCTCGGTTATCCCCGTCTTTTCCTTGCGCTCGGAAAAGAGCTTTGGAGTAGGTGATTTGGGAGATTTACACATGTTGGTGGATTGGGCTAGAAAGACGCACCAACGTATCATTCAAGTATTACCTATGAATGATACGACAATGACCCATACTTGGGTGGATTCCTATCCGTATAGCGCTATTTCTATTTATGCCCTTCATCCCATGTATGTGGATTTATCGGCTTTGGGGACCTTGAAAGATCCGGAGAGAGCAGCTTTTTATGCAGGGAAGCAAAAAGAATTAAACGCAAAAGATACGGTTGATTACGAGGAAGTACTGAAATATAAATTGGGTTATTGTCAAGAATATTTCGCAGGGGAGGGTAAGGCCGTATTAGATACGCCGGAGTTTAAAGAGTTCTTGGCGCAAAATGAGTCATGGTTGATGCCTTACGCTACTTATTGTTTCTTGCGGGAAAGTTATGGGACATCGGATTTCTCTCAATGGCAAGGTAATTCTACTTACAATAAGACACGTGTTCGCGCCCTATGCCGGGAAGATAGTGACGCATGGCCGGAGATCTCGTTCTCTTATTTCTTGCAATATGTATTGCACAACCAGTTCAAGTCGGTATCGGATTATGCCCGTAAGAATGGAGTTGTATTGAAAGGTGATTTACCCATTGGCGTGAGCCGCACTAGTGTAGAGGCTTGGACGGAACCGAAATATTTTAATATGAATGGTCAAGCGGGTGCTCCCCCCGATGACTTTTCCATGAACGGTCAGAACTGGCTGTTCCCGACTTATAACTGGGATGCGATGGAGAAAGATAATTTCTCTTGGTGGAAAAAACGCTTCGCTAAGTTAAGTGATTATTTCGATTGTTTCCGTATAGATCACATCTTGGGATTTTTCCGAATATGGGAGGTTCCTTGTGAATATGTGCAAGGGCTTTGTGGTCATTTCAATCCAGCGTTGCCGTTCTCGAGAGAAGAGATCGAGCAGTATGGATTGAATTTTAACGAATCTCGTTTCACGACCCCACATATCAATCGACAATTTTTATCGGAATTGTTTGAGGAAAATACAGAAGAGGTGATAGGTGCTTATTTGGCACAATCCTCCTCCCGGCATTATGTGTTAAAACCGTTCTGTGATACGCAAAGGAAGATTGAGGCGTTGTTTGCGGATAAGGCGGATCCAGTTTCCCTACGGATCAAGAATGGCCTGTTTACGATTGCGAATGAGGTATTATTTCTTCGTGACCCAAGAGAGACCGATAAGTTCCATCCCCGGATCTCGGCGAATCAATCCTATATCTATCGGGAATTGAGTGGTTCCGACCGTTATGCGTTCGATCAGTTATACTGGCATTTCTTCTATCATCGCCATAATGATTTTTGGAAGGCGCAAGCGTTTAAGCGTTTGACACCGTTGGTCGCGTCCACGGAGATGTTGGTTTGTGGAGAGGATCTAGGTATGATCCCCGCCTCTGTTCCCGAGGTTATGAATAAGTTGCAAATACTAAGCCTTGAGATTGAGCGTATGCCGAAGAGTCCGCAGCGGGAATTTTCCGATATGTTTAATTTGCCTTATCATTCCGTTTGTACGACTTCTACACATGATATGACTCCTCTTCGTAATTGGTGGAAAGAAGATCCGGAGAAGACACAGCGTTATTACAACCATGTATTGCAACGGATCGGTGAGGCCCCGGATGAATGTACGGCTGAAATCGTTGCCCAGATTATTTCTAATCATTTGAAGACTCGTTCCATGCTGACGATTATTCCGTTGCAGGATTGGTTTGCTATGGATGATTCTATCAAGCGAAAGGATATAGAATCCGAGCGTATTAACGTTCCTGCGAATTCAACGCATTATTGGCGCTACCGGATGCATATTACGTTGGAACAGCTTTTGCAGGCTGATAACCTGAATAATAAGATAGTCTCGTTGATAAAAGAGGCTGGACGAAAATAAGAAAGACTAAGGGCCGTATCGAAAAGTGCGGCCCTCAGTCTATTTGTCCGCTTTCTTTTTCTCGGAACACATCGAGCAGGCTCCGTTGAACCGTGCGTTTGGTTCGATCTCTAGGGATTGGGTATATATATCTCCCTTGATAATTGCTGTTGATTTTAGAATAAGCTTTGCGCTTACTTTTACGGAGCCATCTACCTCACCGAGAATCTCAGCATTCTCGGATACGATATTGCCTGTTACGCTACCTTTGGGGCCGATAACGATCTTGCCGTTGCAACTGATGTCCCCTTCTACTTTTCCATCCAAGCGAAAGTCTGTCTCTGTGATAATATTACCCTTTATCGTTGTCCCCGCAGCCAAGGCGTTGTGTAATCCGCCTGCGGAATTTTCATCTTTTTGTTTTATTCCCATCATAATGTGTTGTTACTTGGTTGACAAATATAAGACTATTTTTTTGCAGGAAGGTTTACTTTCTATACATTTACAGATAAATTAAAAGATTATGACAACAAAGATTGAATTACGAAGGATGACATTCTATGCCTATCATGGCGTGGCACCCCAAGAGACCCGGGTTGGGAATACTTTTATCGTAGATTTGATACTGACAGCGCCGTTGGAGAATGCGGTATGGAGCGACGATTTAAGCGATACGATCAATTACGCCACAGTATATGAAACCGTGAAAGCAGAAATGGCTATCCCCTCGAGACTTCTTGAGCACGCGGCGGGGCGTATCTTGAAGGCTTTGAAAGAGAGATTTCCACAGATCACGGAGGTGGAACTTGTCTTGTCTAAATTAAATCCTCCGTTTGGCGGAGATATTCATAGTGCTTCGATAATTCTTAAAGAAAGCTTTCTTTCTGTTTAGAAACTTTTATTTACCTTCGCGTTTGTAAAGAAGTGATGCGATATACGATATACTAAAAGCACAAATACGATAACATTATGGCATTTACCAACAACGTAATGATTGTTCGTCACGGATTGCTGGCGAAGTTAGTAAAGCTCTGGAAAGAAAACCGTCTTCTAGAAGAAATAGATCGCTTACCGATCGAGTTGAGTCCCCGAAAATCGAAAGTGAGGGGCCGTTGCTGTGTACATAAGGAACGTGCCGTCTGGAAATACAAGACCTTGCCTTTGCTTGGTTTTGATATGCAGGACGAGGAAGATGAGTTGACACCGCTTTCAGAGTATGCGAAGCGTGCCTTGTTCCGCTCGGAGAATAAGAAGGAAAATATCATGTGTGTAGTGGATGAGGCGTGTTCCTCTTGTGTCTCCGTGAATTATGAGATCACGAATCTTTGCCGGGGTTGCGTGGCTCGTAGTTGTTATATGAACTGCCCGAAGGACGCTATCCGATTCAAGAAAAACGGTCAGGCCGAGATTGATCATGAAACTTGTATCAGCTGTGGTAAATGCCACCAAAGCTGTCCGTACCATGCCATCGTTTATATCCCGATCCCTTGCGAGGAAGTTTGTCCGGTTAAGGCGATCAGCAAGGACGAGTATGGGGTGGAGCATATCGACGAGTCTAAATGTATATATTGCGGTAAATGTGTGAATGCTTGTCCGTTCGGTGCTATCTTCGAGATCTCGCAAGTATTCGATATCTTGCAACGCTTGCGGAATAAGGAACAGATGGTAGCGATTGTCGCTCCGTCTATCTTAGCTCAGTTTAGCGCTCCGAAGGAAAAAGTGTATGGCGCTATCAAGTCCTTGGGATTCGAGGAAGTGGTTGAGGTGGCGCAAGGCGCTATGGAAACCACCCGTCATGAGGCGGAAGAATTGATCGAGAAATTGAAAGAAGGACAACCGTTCATGACCACTAGTTGCTGTCCGTCTTACGTGCAATTGGCCGAGAAACATATCCCGGATTTAAAGAAATACATCTCTTCTACTGGATCTCCGATGTATTATACGGCCCGTATCGTGAAGGAAAAATATCCGGATGCGAAGATCGTGTTTGTTGGCCCGTGCGTGGCGAAACGAAAAGAGGTGAAACTAGATCCGTGCGTGGATTTTACACTTACGTTTGAGGAAGTAGGTTCCGTATTGGAGGGATTGGGTATCAAGATCGAGGAGGCCCAGCCTTTCTCTGTATTATTTAACGCTGTCCGTGAGGCGCATGGCTTCGCCCAAAGTGGTGGTGTGATCAACGCCGTTAAGGTTTATTTGAAGGACGAGAACGTAAATGCCGTGCAGGTAGCCAACCTGACAAAGAAAAATGTGGCATTATTACGTGCTTATGCTAAAACCGGAAAGGCTCCCGCGCAGTTTATAGAAGTGATGGCTTGCGAGGGCGGTTGTGTGACCGGTCCTTGTACGCACGCCGATAAGACTGCCGGACAAAAGCAGCTTATTAAGGAGCTTACTAAATTCTAGACAAAATGATTAAAAAATTGGTTTTATTTGTCTCCTTGACGGGAGTTTTTCTATGTACCGCTTCTTGCGGACATAAAGAATTACCGTCAATGGGAGATTATTCCGTACGGGTATTTAATGAAACCCACGTACGTTTCGCTCCGGATGTATATCCCGCCGCTTTTAACGCTCCGGGACCGGACAGTATCTATCATTTGGTGAATGGCCGTATTATCTTGAAGAAGGTAACATTGCCGGAATATAAGCGAAACGTTTCCGTCAAACTCCGGGTTACGGTAGCTTCGAATGGAGATCGCTGGGATAAATCCGGCTCTTGTTTTGTATTGCCAAATGCCTCGGGCATTAATTTGTTGAATATCGCTAAAGGCGAGAAGGAGTTTCCTGCGGTGGATAGCGTGAAACTGGAGAAGATGATCGGTATCATCCCCGGGACGGATTATCAACCTACCGTGGAATTGATGCGTTTCATGACTCCGTTCGGAGTAGGGCATTACAGTAGTCCCGAGGATAGCTTGACGAAACATCGTAAACCTGTGTATGTCGACCATTGGGAGGATAGCGTAAGCTGGGAGCAAGACATAACCGATTTGTATCCTCTTCTGGAAGGTGGCGCTTATGTTGGGATCTTTATCGATACATGGACACTGGAAGGATACGTCGCTAGCATGACGATCGATGTGGACGAGTCCGATCTGACTTGCGACGCTTTGCCGAAGAAACATGTAGAGCCGTTGATGAATACGGTTTATTATATCGGGCAGGAATATCCGGATATATTCGCCCGGAAGGACGTGTCATTGGATTTTGATATTCCTCAAGGCGCACGTGATGTCCGTCTGAAATATATCGTTACGGGACATGGCGGTCATTCCGGTGGTGATGAGTTCGTGGAGAAACAGAATATTGTATCTGTTGATGGAGTTCCTGTCTTGGATTTTGTTCCTTGGCGTACGGACTGCGCTTCTTTCCGTCGTTTTAATCCGGCTACCGGGGTTTGGTTGAGAAAGCGTCTGGCTGCCTATATCACCGAGAAGGGTTATTCGGAGAAAGAAGTAGAGGAACCCTTGGCGTCTTCGGATCTTTCCCGCTCTAATTGGTGTCCCGGATCGGACGTGATACCGGAAGAGGTGGAGCTGAAGGATATCCAACCCGGCCATCATACGCTGACGGTGAGTATTCCGGAAGCGGCAGAAGTGGATGGGAATAAGCTGAATCATTGGTTGGTCTCAGCCTATTTGGTCTGGGATGAGTAAATAATGTGATAATATGTTATGTACCAATGTGCCAATCATGCTCTCTTCAACTAATTGGCATATTGGCACATTAGCCAATTAAAAAATTATTGATATGGAAGACTTGTTACCTTTCGCCCTATTATGTTTCACTTCGTTTTTTACGTTGACCAATCCACTCGGTACGATGCCGGTTTTCTTGACCATGACCAATGGTATGAATGACCATGAGCGGAAAGCGATTGTCCGAAGGGCCACGATCGTGTCGTTCATCACCTTGATGGTTTTTACTTTCTCCGGTCAGTTCCTGTTTAAGTTCTTTGGTATCTCCTCGAACGGCTTTCGCATAGCTGGCGGCTTTATTATCTTCAAGATTGGGTTTGATATGCTTCAAGCACGCTACTCGAACGCGAAGTTGAAAGAGGAAGAGGTGAAAACCTATGCGGATGATATATCCATTACTCCTCTGGCAATCCCGATGTTGTGCGGTCCGGGAGCGATCGCCAACGCAATCATGCTTATGGATGACGCCTCGACACTCAGCTTAAAGGGTACGTTGATTGGTATTATCGCATTGGTTTATTTTATCACGTTCTTGATCTTACAAGCTTCTACCCGTTTGGTACGGATATTGGGAGAGACTGGAAATAACGTGATGATGCGTTTGATGGGATTGATACTGATGGTGATCGCCGTGGAATGTTTCGTAAGCGGATTGAAGCCTATCTTGATCGATATCTTGCGTGAGGCGATGGGCTAACAAATTACCAGACCAGCTTCTTTCTGCGATGGGCGCTAAATATTGGAATAACCTTTTTTATCCTCATCGCAATCGGAGATATTTGCTTTCCAGATAAGTAGCTCTGCTTGGAACGGGAGATACGATATGATATCATGGGTGTGTGTTGTTCCGTTTGAGATCGTGATCTTCTTGGATTTAGCATACAGGTTCATATCCTTCATTTTTTGCTGTCCTTCAGGTGTCGTATCATGAACTTCTTGTGTGAAATGAAGTCTGTTTATTTTTAACATGGCTAGGTGATCGATTAATTCTTTGAGATTATCCTTCGAGATGAGAGTGAAAGGTGTGTGTATTGCCACGGTCCGATTGCTGTATCGGGGGCCATCTAGTATGGTCATTCCCGGTACGTTCCATTGAATATCTCTACCTGAGTTGGGCTGTTTATTGCTGGAGGAAGCAGAAAACGTAAGGTTTGCGTTGCGTAAAAGAAACCTTTTTGTCCGGATGCTTTTATTAGAATACAAGAGGGGGCTATATTCAGTTTATAATGTTCGGCCGCTAGTTCTCTGTCTGTGCGGAATATGATATTGGCTCGTTTGTCTTGTATTTTTATTTCCGGGGTGAATCCGGCGGAAAGCGTGAACAGATCGGTCAACTCCCGAGCGATCATAGCCTGTTTTTCATTTTCTACACTGATGAGGGTTGCCTTGTTGAATGTGAAATCACCTTTGTCTGATACACTTTGCAAGGGGAAAGGAATGATCTCCGGTTTTTCGTCCGGAAGGAAACATTTTACAAGTATCATAACCAAAATAATAAAATATATACCCGTTGTACGTAACATAAGAATAATTTTTAATGATATGCTTTTTTGTTTAATTTTTCACTTGCTGCAAATCTATGCTTTAAGGATATTTTCTTGAGTCCAAAATCGTCCGTGAAAATTCAAAAAACGTTTTTTTATACTCTGCAAGCCTTATATTTCGGACGATTTAGTGTTTTTGCCGAACAATGGGTGATATACAACTATGCGAGTATTTTGGAAGTTTTTACAATTATATCTATTGCTGTTTTTAGTGTGTTTAACAGAGTCTCTTTATGCAGCTCCTAGGTATTATTTTAAACAAATTTCTTTGGAAAACGGATTATCGCAGTCTTCCGTAAAATGTGTGCTGGTAGATGAAAGAGGGGTTATGTGGATTGGTACCCGATTTGGGTTGAATCGTTTCGATAGGGAAAAGATTACCGTTTATCAGGAGGAGAGGGAGAATCCGCATTCTCTTCCTTATAATGATATAGTTTTTTTGGAGGAAGATGCGGAGGGAAATATTGGGGTAGGAACCAGTTGCGGATTGGCATATTTCGATCGTGGTACTTTCCGGAACCTGCTTTTGAGTCTTCTTCCGGTAATATTTATATTTCTGGAGTGGAAGGGCTGGTTAGGATACGGCCCGGCTATGACATTCATGAGGAAGAGGATTTTTCTGTGAGCATGATTAATTTGGCTTTAGATGGGTTACCGATTCATCCTGATGGTATATCCGGGGAACAGGCTATTTCCATTCCGTGGGATTATGTTTCCCTTGGGTTAAGTGTTATCGTGAAAGAGAAGGATTTGATGCGGAAGAAATTATTCCGTTTTTACATCAAGGGAGACCGTGAGGAGTTGTTGGAGACTTCAAGCCATGCGTTTACATTTCCGGCGCTTTCTCCGGGCAACTATGAATTATGGGTTTCCTATAGCAAGAAGAATGGAGACTGGAGTGTTCCTTTGAGATTATTGACGGTAGATGTGGAGCCTCCTTTGTGGAGACGCGCTTGGTTTCTGATCGCGATGGGGGTGATCGCGTTTGCGGCAATTGGAGGGATGATCTGGTCTGTTATGCGACGCAAAGAACGGAAACTTGCTTGGGCCATGAAAGAACATGAACGAAAGTTTTATGAGGAAAAAGTCCGTTTCATGGTGAACATCAGCCATGAATTACGTACGCCGCTTACTTTGATCTATGCTCCGCTCAAACGTTTGCTGAAATCCGGAAAGGTGACGGATAAAGATGTATCCCGGCAATTGGATGGTTTGTTGTTGCAGACTTGCCGGATGCGGGAGATCGTCGATATGGTGCTCGATGCCCAGAAGTCTGATACGAACGGCGATGTTATGGATATTCGTTTTTACGATCTTAACGATTGGATACGATCGGTAACGGATGATTTTATCATGGAATTCGAAGCCCGTAGGATTTCTGTGCGGTTCCAGTTGGATGCTTCGGTAGAGAAAGTACCCTTTGATACTTCCAAATGCCGTGTCGTTTTATCTAATTTATTGATAAATGCGATGAAATTCAGCGATCCGGATACCTCATTAGTCATTGGTACGGAGCGTATGGATAAGAATGTGCGGGTTTTCCTTGCGGACCAGGGAATCGGATTGAGACATGTGGATATAAACCGTCTTTTTACCTGTTTTTACCAAGGTGAACACGACCGTAAAGGGAGTGGGATCGGGTTGGCTTATGCCCGGAAACTTATAGAGTTGCATGGCGGAAGTATAGGTGCTTACAATAATGAGGATGTAGGTGCCACTTTCTATTTCGACCTTCCTTTCACGCAAGCGTTTGCTGCCGCGGAACCGGATAGCGTTATCGATTTAAGCGTGAAGGGCACTGACAAGCCGGAAACAGATGTGTGCGGGGTACAGGTAGATACGGAGCTTGCTAAATATACATTGTTGGTGGTTGAAGATGAGATAGAGCTGCGTAACTACTTACTCGGTGTCTTGCAGGCAGAGTTTAAGGAGGTTTTTGTAGCCGGAGACGGGGAAGAGGCTTGGGAAATCTTGGGTCAATGTCAGCCGGATATTGTAATCAGTGATGTCATGATGCCTCTTCCCCGTCTCCGGCTACAAAAACCTCCTTAAACTCTGCCTGCAAGACACCGAGTAAGTAGTTACGCAGCTCTATCTCATCTTCAACCACCAACAATGTATATTTAGCAAGCTCGGTAGAGGGGGATAAATCAGGGGCGGATATCTATTTGGCGAAGCCGTTTGATATAGATTCCTTGTTGGTGATTCTGCGGAATATATTAAGACAACGAGACCTACTTCGTGTGCGTTATCGTGAGTCCGGTTGTCTATTCTCTCCAAAAGAGGATGCGACAAGCAATGCGGACGAACAATTCATGTGTAAATTGAATACGTTGCTTCGGGAGAACTTGAGTAATCCGGATTTGAATGTGCCTTTTATCGCCTCTGCGATGGCGATGAGTAGAACGACGCTTTATAGCAAGTTCAGTCATTTGTCGGATGTCTCGGTTGGTGATTATGTGATTCGGTTTCGTATGGTCGAGGCTTCTCGGTTGCTTTCATCTCATAAGGATATGAGTATTCAGGAAGTAGCGGACCGTGTCGGTTTTTCCAGCGCTCGTTATTTTAGTACGGCTTTTAAACAAAGCTATGGGGTCACTCCAACCGAATATCGTCGAAATAATTAAGTGTTAGTTGCCGATCTCCAAAAACTGAAACCGGAATGTTGGACTATTTGAGAAAAGAGATTGGACTCCTTCATGATAGCGGTCAATTCAGTACTTCCCGTAATTATTTACGAATATTGAACAGCTTTTCCTCTTTTTTAGAGAATTGTGATATACCTCTCACCGCATTAGACTCCGATACGGCTTGCAAATATGAGAAATGGCTATGGGGAAGGAGAGTGAGTAAGAATAGTAGCTCATTTTATATGAGAATCTTGCGTGCCGCTTATAATAAAGCTGTACAAGAGCTACTTGTGGAGCAAGCTTTTCCTTTTCATGAGGTATATACCGGGATCGCCAAGACATCGAAACGTGCCGTTAGTGAAAAGACCATTTTGAAGTTGCAGAGACTTGACCTGTCTTATTCATTGGCTTTGGCTCTCTCCCGGGATTTCTTTTTTTATCGGGTGGTTTTTTGATATCCATTTTACAGGGATTGATACTTAAAATCTTATATATTTTTTGCGAACCGGTCTTCTTTTCTCCTTAGGGGAAGTAAGAAGGCCGGTTTCTTTATCGTCTATCCTTTATCACTTTGAATGTCCTCTTCCCTTTTAGATAAAATGCCAGAATTAAACTGTCCCGCATAAGTTCCGGGATGGTGCTCAGTGTTCTTTTCTCCAGATTCTCTTTACGCTTAGGCGTATATTCCGGTTTGAGTTGGTGATAGGCTTTCCGTGCCTCATAAACAGCTTTGGCGTTCGCGAAATGTCCTTCCAGCAGGAACTTTGCGGCGGCGATATAGTCTAGCCAAAAGCGGACACACATCACATGCTTTAGATCTTCTTCCCGGGAATTCTTGTAAAGCATCAATAAGCTGTTTCGGAAATTCAAGAAAGTCTTGCGGGGACTTTCCGCGTTCAAGGTGGCTCCACCGACATGGTAAACGATGGATTGTGGGACGCATATCAACCGATATCCCCGGGAACGTAAACGCCAACACATATCGACCTCCTCTTGATGTGCGAAGAATCCGGCATCCAATCCCCCGACTTCCTTATACGTAGCCGTGCGAACGAATAAGCAGGCTCCTGTCGCCCATAAGATATCGGCGGGAGTGTCGTATTGTCCCTCGTCCTTTTCCACGATATGCAAGATTCTCCCCCGACAAAATGGATAGCCGTATTTATCAATGTATCCTCCGGCCGCACCTGCGTACTCGAAGTATTCTTTATTTCGTTGAGCCCGTATTTTGGGTTGGACACAAGCGATTGACGGATCAGAGTCGAGAGTGGAAATCGGGGCATCTAACCAATTGGGAGTAACTTCTACGTCGCTGTTTAATAAAACGCAATATTCATGGTCGAGCCTTTTGAGCGCTTGATTATATCCTTCGGCAAATCCGTAGTTCTGGTCGAGGCAGATAATGCTGACCGTGGGGAATTTTGCTTTCAACATCTTGATCGAGTCATCGGTAGAACCGTTGTCTGCTACGATAACCTCCGCCCATTCCGGAGAGTTGGATACGACGGAAGGAAGGAATTCCTCCATTAGCTTTCTTCCGTTCCAGTTTAAGATGACAATCGCTACTTTTTTCATCCTTGTTGCTCGTGTTTATGTTTCCAACGTTTATGGGTCCATAGCCAGTAAGCCGGATCACGCAAGATCATTTTCTCTAAAAGTCGTGCGTATCGCTCGGTGATGTAATTCTCCGGAGTCTCTTTTGGATTCTCCGTAATCAGCTTCATGTCTACGGTGTAATATCCTCTTTTTACCTTTTGGGTATCGAGGAAGATCACAGGCAGGTTCAGTTTCCGTGCGATACGCTCCGGACCGGTTAATATGGCTGTATCTTGATGAAGGAACTCGGTCCAATAATGCAGGTTGGCCTTGCTGGGTGTCTGGTCCGCCAAGAAGATGACGACTGATTTGGTTTTGTCTTGTTTTAACTTGATGATATCCCGTATCGTATCGTTTTTCTTGATGCCGAAAGAACCGAACTGTGTCCTGAGATCGGCGAATAGCTTATCAAAGGCCTTGTTGTTTAACGGACGGTATATCTGATAGATGCGTGAGTCCTCGAAACGGGTGGTCGATCCGGAGAACCATTCCCAGTTGCCATAATGCCCCATCGTGAGGATGAAGCAAGTATGGCCTTTCTCCATAAGTTGGTCAACCAATTCCGGGTTCTTCAGATAGGCTCGCTGTTGTATCTCATCCAGAGAGATATGGGCCAATTTAATCGTTTCCACGATATAATCGGCGAAATGATGGTAGAACCGGCGTTCCAACTGACGCCACTCAGCCTTGGATTTATCCGGGAAAGAGGCGGTTATATTACGGCGCACTACTTTTACCCGGTATCCGGCTATCTTATAGATAAGGACATATAGGATGTCTGATAACACGTATAAAGCCCGCATGGGAAGTAAGGCGTGTACTTTTACCCAGCTATAAAGAAAGGCATATTGTATTTTATCCCACATCTCAGTTGACGGTTGATGATTGATTGTTGACTATTAATGCGGTGCGATCCTCATTCCAGCCGCCTAGTACGACTTTGCGGGTCTCATTGACCAAGGTGGCATCATAAGGGATTTCTACCTTTATATAGTTCTCGGTGAAACCGTGCATCTTGCCGTCTTTCTTGGTATGCTCGAATAAGACATTCGCTTCCTGTCCGATATGGGCCTCATAAAAGGCATGTAGTTTCCGATCCGAGATATCCAAGAGTTGTTGGCTGCGTGCATGCTTGGTCTTCGGATCTACCACGTGATCGATCTTCAACGCTTGGGTTCCGGGGCGTTCCGAATAGCTGAACACGTGAAGTTGGCTTATATCCAAACTGCCTATGAATTGGCGTGCCTCCTCGAAGTACTCGTCTGTCTCGCCACGGGTTCCAACGATTACGTCTACGCCGATAAAGGCATGCGGCATTACTTCCTTGATCTTTTCGATCTTATGACGGAAAAGGGCGGTGTCGTAACGGCGGCGCATTAATTGCAAGACAGCATCGCTGCCGCTTTGTAAAGGGATATGGAAATGAGGTGCGAAACGTTTGCTGTGAGCCACGAAGTCTATTGCCTCGTCGGTAATCAGATTCGGCTCGATGGAAGAGATACGATAGCGTACGATTCCATCTACCTCATCCAAAGCCCGGATTAAGTCGATAAAGGTCTCGTCGGTACTTTTGCCGAAGTCCCCGATATTCACGCCTGTCAATACGATCTCCTTGCCTCCTTTACGTGCGACTTCCTGCGCCTGTTCCACCATGCTGGCGATCGTCCCGTTCCGGCTTCTTCCGCGGGCGAAGGGTATGGTGCAATAAGAGCAATAATAATCGCATCCGTCTTGTACTTTCAAGAAATGACGGGTACGGTCGTCCGCCGAGCAGGAAGGGGAGAAGGAACGTATATCCTTGCTTTGTGAGGCGATAACCGCTCCACCATTTTCTTTCTTCTCTAGGTTCTCCAGATATTGAAGGATCTCTAATTTCTGTTCGGCGCCAAGAACCAAGTCAACGCCTTCTATATGGGAGACTTCCTCCGGCTTCAACTGTGCGTAGCAACCGGTCACCACGATAAAGGCACCGGGGTGTTGTTTACCGATCCGGCGAATCGCTTGCCGGCATTTCTTGTCGGCTAGTTCCGTTACGGAGCAAGTATTCACCACGCATATATCCGCTTTTTCACCGGGGCGCACCTTGCGTACCCCTTGTTCGGCTAATAGCTTTCCAATGGTAGAGGTCTCCGCAAAATTTAGTTTGCAACCCAGCGTATAATAAGCGGCCTTTTTATTGTTAAATACGGTCTGATCTATCATTTTCGATTTAGTTAGAGTGCAAAGGTACTAATTAAGCCCGGATTAGTAAAGAGTTCGGATTGAGATGGACTTAAAAACTCATTACTATTGCATAAATAGTTTTCCGGAAGCTTATCTATTCTTTTTTGCTATTGGATATATTCTACAAACCACGGCGTGGTTTGTGCGATTCACGTCATGGCCTGTATAAACCATGACGTGGTCTGTAAAAACCATGCCGTGAACTAAGGAATAGATACAGTCAAGCAACATTATTTATGAAGACTTGTTATCGAATAGTCCTTGCTGCGGCCTTGTTTTGTTTATTGTGCCGATAGAGGAAATACGGCAACTAGGGTTCCACTAAGATTAATACCGGATTGTTATCATTCTCGGGTTGCTCCCAGTCGATTAGGTAACGGTTGTCGTTTGAGATGTATTTGGGAGTGAAATAGGCTTCTTCGGGAAGTTCAAATGAGTTTTCCGGGTATATGAATTGTACATAGGCTAATTGCTTCTCCGCTATATCATAATATAATGTATAGGTATCTTTATCAGAGAAGTTATGCATATAGAGCCGGTCTCCGATTTGCCCGGGTATGACAGGGATTGTCTTTGTCCTGAACAGGTCGTTTTTTATATCGTCTATCGTGATATTATAACGGAGTTCCTCGGGTGTTCGGTATTTACCTAGATCGAGGACGGCATAAGGAGTTAGCTTCATGTCGTTGGAAACTTTAAATATCGTATCGCAGAACAACTCCTTAAATGCGGCAATCTTATTTCCGTCGAAAGGACGGAACTCATAGGTAAATGTCATGACGAAAGGAGGTTCTGTATAAGATTTATAGTAAGGTATGCTATCCGATATGACTATATCTTGGCAAAAATAGAACCGAATGGGTGCGTTGCCAGAGAGGTTGGGTACGTGACCTAGGATAACGTTCGTCTTAGGGAGGGGATAAAATCCCCGGATGTTCTTATCCGGAATTTGAATGGTTTGGTGGAATTTCCCTTGCCAATCGTATATCTTTATCCGAGTGGGGCTATCTTTTATATAAATAAGATGATCATGAGGTTCTAGTCCGGATATACGACTAAACTCATCCGGACCTCCTCCTTGTTTGCCGATATCGTATAAATATTTTCCTGCCAAGTCGAAAACGGAAGCTCTGTTATCATGCTGTACCAATAGCTTATCGCCATGTTTAATAATGCGGGAGATGTATTTGATCAAGATTGAGTCATTCGTTTGCAGAGGGATGAATTGGATGGATTTCGCCCATTTCTTTAAGGCTACTTCTTGAGGCTGATGGTCAAAAACAGTTGCTAGGTCAATTGTTATACATTCCTCTGATTTCTCGCTTGTGCCGGTACAAGCGGTTAGTAATATCGCAAATATAATAAGCCATTTATTCATAAAAATATCTTTGTCCTAAAGTTGATAGGACAAAGATATTTAATTTGTTTCGAAATATTCGTAATATTATGAAGATTTTGTACTGTTATTTCCAATCCACTAAGGATGATTTAAAATAGTTCCAATCGGCCTTTTCCCATAAGGGGGCTTGCGCACCAAGTCTTACTTTATATTCGTCCCAATGTGTGTTCTCTACTTTGGACCAACCTTTTTCGGCGACACCTGCCAAACGAGGCATTAACAGGAATTGCAGATCTCTGAAATTGGTGATCGTCTCGCACCAGATAGCGGCTTCTATACCCGCTACATCTTTTTGAGGATTCTCTACAGTCGGGTTGAAGGTCATCGGGTCCCAGTCGTACATTTCTTGGATCGTTTGTTTCTCGTAGGCGGCCATACCTAAACGTTCTTGCTCCGCGTTTTGGGTGGAGTCCGCGCTTGGTTCCAGATATTTATGGTCCAGATAAACGTAACCGCTCGGCGAGAGAATCACTTTCGCTTTTTTGGATATCCCAAGACCCGGATCTTTTGGTGCCTCTTTCATGAATTCTGCGAATAAGGCCATGATCTCTTTATATTCGGCAGGTATATTATCTTTTTTCTTAGAAGAGTCCTCGTTTTTTTGCTTCAGATAAATCCAGTGCTGGATGACATCGCCTTCCGAGATATCCGCACGGGCGGTTTCTTGCCAGCCGACCATTTTCTTTCCATTCTTCAATACGATTTCCCGTGTCTTATTTATAAAACGGACGAACTTATCATGGGGTAAGCCGATCGCCTCGTCACCTCCGATATGAATGTAGTTTCCGGGTGCTAAAGCGGCTAGCTCCGCGATAACATCCTCCGTAAATTGCATCGCTTTCGGATCATCTACGTCGAGGGCATTGAAGGCCTGTCCCGGGATGTTAACATTGGTCTTGAATTTGACAGCGTTCTTAAAGTCCGGATAAGCGGCGAATATGGCAGCTGTATGCCCCGGGATATCTACTTCCGGGATGATCGTGATGAAGCGTTCGTTCGCGTAATTAACGAGATCCTTGAATTCCTCTTGCGTATAATAGCCTCCTTTTCTCCCGTTGTTGGGAAGTTGACCTCCTATTTCCGCTAGCTCGGGATATTTCTTGATCTCGATACGCCAGCCTTGGTTATCGGAAAGATGCATATGCAGTACGTTCATCTTATATAAGGCGATCATATCGATCACTTGTTTCACTTCCTCGGGATCGAAGAAGCAACGAGATACATCGAAAGAAAGCCCACGCCAAGCGAAACGAGGTGAGTCCTTCACTTCCAGTAGCGGTAGATAAATCTTCTCGCCTCCGGGTTGTAGATTACCACCCACGATTTGTTTCAAGGTAGTGATACCTCGATAGATACCTTCTAGGGTAGTGGCCTTGATGTAGATGTTTCTCTTTTGGATGGAGAGGGAGTAAGACTCATCTACGGGGACACTATCTTTCGGACTCAATCCATAAGCTTTTGGCAGGTCGGCGAACTCTTTCGGATCTGTCAACTCGAGGAAGATGATGCAATTCGATTCTTTGTCTGAGGCGGAAGCCAGCTTGATGCCGGATAGCTTTTCTATCTCGTTGGATAGCAACTCGCCCATACCCTTTAAGGATTCGTCCGCATAACCGATCTCGATGCCGGGATGGATCGTGAATGTACCTTCGCCTACTGTCATTTGGGCCGGAGCGGGGATAATGCTTACGCTTCTTTCTCCAACATCTGGGGATGAACAGGCGATAAATGTAATAAAACTACAGAGGGTCAATGCCCATGCGAGAGTGATTCTTTTCATTCTTATTTTAAATTTATAGGTTATATCATGGCAAAAGTAAGGATTTGTTTTTACTTTTACGCGAATTTCACAAAAGTGTGCTATGATCAAAGAGAATTTCATTAAGATTTACGAGGAGAGTTTCAAGGAAAACTGGGCCTTGCCGGCATTAACGGATTACGGGAAAGGTAAGACCTTTACTTTCGGTGATGTGGCGACGGAGATCGCACGTATTCATCTTTTATTCCATGAGTGCCAAGTCCGTCGTGGAGACAAGATCGCGTTGATCGGTAAAGACAGCTCCCGTTGGTGCATCGCTTATATGGCGGTTGTTACTTATGGGGCGATTATCGTGCCTATTCTTCAGGACTTTAATCCGAATGATGTACATCATATTATTAACCACTCGGAATCTGTCTTTTTGTTTGTTAGCGACCGGATTTGGGATTCTTTGGAGGAAGATAAGATCGAAGAGGTTCGCGGTGTATTCTCTCTTTCTGATTATCGTTGCTTGCATCAACGGGATGGGGAGAATATCCAGAAGTTGATGAAATCGCTGGATGAGAAGATGACCGAGAAATATCCGGATGGCTTCACCCAAGAGGATATCAAATACGCTGAGCTGGATAATGACAAGGTGGTAGAGATCAACTATACATCGGGTACGACCGGATTTAGCAAAGGGGTTATGTTGACGGGGAATAATTTAGCCGGAAACGTGACGTATGCCCGGACACTGGATCTATTGTTCCGGGGTGAACGTGAGTTATGTTTCCTGCCTCTGGCCCATGCCTATAGTTGCGCTTTCAATTTATTGGTACCCATGGCATTCGGTGTGCATGTCTATTTATTAGGTAAGGTGCCGTCTCCTAAGATCTTATTAAAGGCATTCGAGGAGGTGAAGCCGAACTTGATCTTGATGGTTCCCCTGATTTTGGAGAAGATCTATAAGAAGATGATCCTTCCTCAGTTGAATAAGCGAACCTTGAAGTTGGCCTTGAATATCCCACTGTTGGATTCACGTATCTATGCGCAGATCCGCAAACATTTGGTGGATGCCTTGGGAGGACGTTTCCGTGAAGTGATCGTGGGGGGCGCCGCCATGAATCAAGAAGTAACGGATTTCTTGTATAAGATCAAATTCCCGTTCACGATCGGTTATGGTATGACGGAATGTGGCCCGTTGATCAGTTATGACCATAATAATGAGTATGTGCCCGGTTCTTGCGGACAGATCTTGAAAGGGATCATGAAAGTCCGTATCGATTCGGAAGACCCTTATAATAAGGTAGGCGAGATTCAAGTATCGGGCGAGAACGTAATGAAAGGCTATTATAAGAATGATGAGGCAACCCAAAATGTCTTCACGGAAGATGGCTGGCTAAGGACGGGTGATTTGGGTACGATCGATCATGACAACCGTATTTTTATACGTGGACGTAGCAAGACGATGATCTTGGGCGCTAGCGGACAAAATATTTATCCGGAAGAGATTGAATCCAAATTGAACAATTTGCCATTCGTGATGGAGAGTTTGGTCGTGGAGAAAAACGGGAAATTGATCGGGATGGTGTATCCGGATTACGATACGGTGGATAGTACGGGTATCTCGCATACGGATCTTCCAGTTATCATGGAACAAAATAGGATAGAGTTGAACAAGCTCTTGGCTCCTTACGAAACGATCTCGGAGATACAATTGTATCCGACAGAATTTGAGAAAACACCGAAGAAAAGTATTAAGCGTTACCTGTACAGTAATTATTGATAAATAAATAGAAAGCAAACGCAGCTAATATTCAGCATATTGTAAAAGCGGTAGAAAATAATTCAAAAAAAAACGTCTTATGTTGTACAACATATATGATTAATACATACATTTGCATCGTTTTACAACAACAAGATATTATAGACCGTTTAAATTAAGAACAAAATGAAAAAGTTAGTTGCATTTGCTGCTGTTATCGCAGCTGTATCATTCGCATCTTGTGGCAACAAATCTGCTGAATCTACCGAATCTGTTGCTGAAACAGAAGAGGCTACTGTAGTTGAGGAAGCTCCTGTAGTAGAAGAGGATGCTGCCGCTACTGATTCTGTAGCTGTTGAGGTTACTGACTCTGTTGCCGTAGAAGCTGCTCCTGCTGAATAATAATCAGTAAACGAGTTTTGAGGACAGTCTGTATGCGTTGAACATACAGACTTTTTTTGTTTATAAACCATAGATAATGATATGAGACAAATTTTACTTCTTCCATTGGCCGCTCTATTGGCTATGCCGGTATTCTCGCAGACTCCTGCCGATACGACGCTTACGATTCGGAATATAGAGATTCAGGGTACCCGTTTCGCCGGGTTGAGCGAGAGGGGTGGGATGAAAATCTTGCGGGTAGATAATAACTTGAGTAGCGTTACCAATACGGCGGCGGATGCTTTTCGCCAATTGCCTTCTGTCATAACCGATATGGAAGGAGCCGTTACATACAGGGGCTCCGGTAATGTCGGGATGCTTGTCGATGGAGTTCCTTACGGTTTGCTGGAAGAATATAGCGGTGACGTGCTGATCCAACTTCCCGCCCTGTTCTTTAACCAGATCTCATTAGGGGCATTTCCTCCGATTAATGCGGTGCCGGATGGTGACGCGGGCATACTCAATCTGGTGCCTCGTATGTATGGAACGGGAGATTCCCCTCTATATGTTACGCTTGGGGCGGGATGGAATGAGCGATATAACGCAGGAGCGGTATTGAATTTGCATCCCGGAAAATTCCATATCAATGCGAAATACAATTATAGGAGGGAATACCGGGAACGATCTTTCAGCAAATCGACCGCGACCGCTAAAAACCGGACGGAGATGAATAATAATGCCACGGCTCGTCCGGACGTACATGTGGCGGATATGAAAGTAGACTATGATCTTTCCGCGAAAGACCGGATCACCGTGCATGGCCTGTATCATTTGATGGATTATAGCCGGTATGGACGCATTAACAACCGGGTATTCAACCCGAAAGGGGAGCAAATGAAGTACGTGATCCGTAACCGGTATAACGACCAGCGCCAGGAAGCTTATGCCGCCGAAGCGTATTGGAACCATGAGATTTCGGAGAATCAAGGTTTTTATACCGTATTCAACTATAATAATTTCTCGTATGATGAGGATAATGATTTCAAGAATGAGAATCCTCAAAACGGGAATATCGTCTCGGAGGATAACCAATCTATCGACCATACGAAACATAATTATTTCTGGGGATTTGGATATGGGCAGGAGATCGATGGTTGGGATTTCAAGCTTGGTTATATAGGTCGTGTGCGAAACGAGGATTATCTGACGGCTGCTTTTGATAAGGTTGACGGTAGTTTTGAGTTAAGTCCGGCGAAATCGTATAATTACGATTTCAACCGTTATCTGAATTTGATCTATGCGGACGTGGTTAAGAATTGGGGCGCTTTTAACGCAGAGATAGGGATACAGGCGGAATTTAGTCATTTTAAGATGGATGAGTTTAGCCCTTCTTGGATCAACGATCCTTATTGGCAGGGGATAAAAGGCAAAGAGAACAAGAGTTCCCGTTTTCATTTGTATCCTCGTTCCCGTTTTACTTATGAGGTGAATAAGAGCAATCGCTTAAGCTTGAGTTATCAGCAACGGGCGATTCGTCCGAATGGCAGCTATTTGTGCTCTTTCTTGAATAACAGTGATCCTACCCATATCATACAGGGGAATCCGGACTTGAAGGATGAGTTTATCCATAACGTAGAGCTAGGATATCAGTTCTCGGCTCCCCGTCTCCGTTTGACTCCGGCTATTTATTACCGGAATCGTACGAATCGTATCATGGAAACCGCTAGCCAAGTAAATGACGAGACGGTTTGGAAGAAAGAGAATATCGGACATAGCCAAGCAGTCGGAGCCGACTTGTCCGGTAGCTGGAATCCGGTACGTATCTTGACGGTCGGTTTCTCCGGGGATATCTATCGGGACGAGATCGATGGGCGTACGATAGGCTATGACGAGAAGAAATCCTTGGTTTGCTGGGATGTGAAGGGGAATGTAAACGTAAGTATTACGCCGACTACGGATTTTCAGGTAGACGGCTTCTACGTTTCCGACCAGCTTACGCCTCAAGGTAAGATCAAAGGCCGTTATAGCGTAAATGCCGGTCTCTCTCAATATTTCCTCAATCGTAAATTATGCGCGAACTTAAGTATCAACAATATATTCGATAGTTTAGAAGAAACAACGATTATTGATGCCCCGAACTTAGAAATGACGCAAAAGCGCAATCGTGATGCCCGGGTAGCTTGGCTTACGTTGACTTATAGTTTATAAAGTAAACGCAGAAAGAAAAAGCAAGGTTGATGATAATACAGCAAAAATGCAGTCTATTAAGTGGTTAGGTGTTTAACTCATAATACTGCATAAGCTGAAAAAGGAGGTCCGATAAAAGCTGCGAAAGACTTCAGTTCCCATATCGTTACTGATATAACAGGAACAAGAAACGGCACAACAGATTCTATTTCAGTAATTTGCACAGTTTTTCATACCTGAGGACAACTCGCTTGATATTAACTTTGTAACGATCAAAAAAGTATGAAAACGAGTATGAGCAGATCGACCTTCAAAATCCTCTTCTACGTGAAGAAGGGCAGCGAGAGAGCCAACGGCTATCTCCCCCTAATGTGCCGTCTTACGGTGGACGGTGAAATCAAGCAGTTCAGTTGTAAACTGGACGTACCTCCGAAACTTTGGGACGTGAAAACGGCACGTGCCACGGGCAAGAGCGCCGAGGCGCAGAAAATCAATGCGGCGGTTGACCGGATACGCGTGGACGTGAACCGCCGTTACCAGGAACTGATGCAGTCCGACGGCTATGTCACCGCCGCCAGGCTGAGGGACGCCTGCCTCGGGCTGGGCGTGAAACGCGAGACGCTGCTGAAGCTCTTCGAGCAGCACAACGAGGAGTTCATCAAGAAAGTGGGACACAGCCGCGTGCAGGGAACATACAACCGCTACCGTACCATATACAGGCACCTTTGCGAGTTCGTCCCGAAAGTATACCGCCGTGACGACATCCCCCTGAAGGAACTCAACCTGACCTTCATCAACAACTTCGAGTATTTCCTGCGTACGGAGAAGAAATGCCGCACCAATACCGTATGGGGTTACATGATCGGGCTCAAGCACGTCATCTCCATCGCCCGCAACAGCGGTGCGCTTCCCTTCAACCCCTTCGCCGGGTACATCAATTCCCCCGAGAGCGTTGACCGAGGCTACCTGACGGAGCGTGAGATACAGACGTTGATGGAGACCCCGGTGAAAAGCGGGACCTGCGAACTGGTACGCGACCTCTTCATCTTCTCTGTGTTCACCGGACTGGCATACGCGGACGTGAAGGCACTGACGACCGACCGGCTCCAGACCTTCTTCGACGGCAACCTCTGGATCATCACCCGCCGTCGCAAGACAAACACCGAGTCCAACATCCGCCTGCTGGACGTGCCCAAGCGCATCATAGAGAAGTATAAGGGACTGTCCAAGGACGGTCATGTATTTCCGGTACCGAGCAACGGCAGATGCAACACCATATTGAAGGAACTTGGCAGGCAGTGCGGTTTCAAGATACGGCTGACCTATCATGTGGCCCGGCATACGAACGCCACCACCGTGCTGCTCTCGCACGGTGTACCCATCGAGACCGTAAGCCGTCTTTTGGGGCATACGGATTTGAAAACCACCCAGATATATGCCCGGATAACCAACCAGAAGATCAGCAGCGACATGGAAATCCTGTCCCATAAGCTGGAAAAGATGGAGAAGGAAATATGCGATGCCATCTGAGGAAATGGTATTTATGAAACGGATGATTTTCCCCTTCCTCATCAAAGTTCGTCCGTCCCTGCGGGACTCCGCGTTTTCCCTTCGGTTTCCGGCAGAAAATTTCCGTACGGCGAAATTTTCTGCCGGAAAAACGCTCCGAAAGCGCAGGGACGGACGTAAGAGGGATTCAGAAGGCGAAAACTGCGACCGACGTAGTGCATGTGCGACAAGGAAAAGAACTGTCCGGGAGCCCCCTTTTCATGCCGTACCCCGGCATGAAACCACTTTTCTCTCCGGCTGTGGTGAAGGCTCTCCTGCTCCCTCTGCATTGCATATGCGGGTTGTTTTGCCCATATCCACGTCCGCCGGTATTGCCTGCCCTTTCCTTGAGAAAAACGGCTTACCGCAACGGGTGGCGTGACACAGACTTTTCCGGATATGGAGGAACATTCCGGAAAAAAGAGTGGAAGACGGGCTATTATTTGGCTGTATAACAACAAAGTTGTATTTTTGCAAAAAATAATATTATGGCTATAACTATCAAGAACATTCCGGTTTTGGAGGGCGTTACGGCGGAAGATTTCGTACGCAGTGCAGACAAGAACGCCGCAAAGGTAACACCCCGGTTATCAGTGGAGGCAAAGAAACGGTTGCGAAAAGTATTGGAGAAATCCCGTTCATTCCGGTTCAATTAACAGCAATGGACGGTATTTCTTTATATGATGATTGTGTCATGCTTGCCTATAACAAGGAAGTACGGAGGAATTGCCTTCCTTTCACTTGTGGCGAGAATGACCTTGATGATTTTTTTCTCAATGATGCCGATCTGTATGCGGATGAACTCCTTGGGAAAACATATTGTTGGGTGACGACTGAAATCCCGCATCGTATTGTGGCCTTGTTTACCTTGTCCAATGACAGTATCAAGACCAGATTAATATCCCCCAATGATAAAAACAGGCTGCAACGCAATATTGTAAATCCTAAACGTGGACGCAGCTATCCGGCCGTGCTGATAGGAAGACTGGGGGTCAACCTGGAATATCAGGGTACATCAAGCCACGTAGGACGGCAACTGATGGCTTTCATAAAAGACTGGTTCCGTCATGAGGACAACAAGACAGGATGCCGTTTTATCGTGGTGGATGCATACAATGAGGAAAAGATTCTCAGGTATTATGAAAGAAACGGTTTCGTTCCACTCTATAAAACAGACGTGATAGAAAAGCAATATTATGATATTCCGCAAGATGAACCTTTGAAAACCCGTTTGCTGTATTTTGATTTGAAAAAGGACTGACATAATAATATATCAGTAAAATCCTTTAGGGTGACAACGGGTTCCAAAGACAGGCTGTCGCTACGATTACCTGCCATATGGCACCGGCCGTTTTCTTGATGGCGGGCGGTGGATTTCATGGGAAGCCAATCCGGAATGACAAGTAATGCCGCACCTGTGGCATAATAGAGCATTATTTTGAAGGCGGAGACTTTGTCCGGTTCTTCTTTTTCCAAGGTTTTCCGTCGGATGTCTTCAAGTTTTCCACACTTGTTTTAGAATAGTCCGCATTATCAGCAGATTGCGAGTTTCAGTCTGCCGTTCCGATTCTCTTTATTGCATCGTAGCATGTCGTTGATATATTCCAAATACTTATCCATGAATAGGCGACTTATAATTTTGTCTCAGGCAAATATCGAGACACACTCCCGAATGAGGTCTTCCATGATTTTAAAAGACTCCGTATTTCGGAAGGAACAACGTACACATACAATTTCTCCGGAACGGCCGACTTTCCTGTCACTTCCCTGTAATCCTCCCCAAAATCAACACCGCCGTATAAACTGCATGAAAGCCCGGGCACGCTTCCTGTTTCCAATCCCATATCTGCTCCTTCCGCAACATCACGTATTGCCGTTCTCATTTCATATCCTTGAATATTTCTCCAAACATACCAAAGACAGAAAAGCTGCATGGAATCTAAATTCTCACCGGACAGACAATAGATAGAAGGAAGGAATCCATCATCCTCATTTCTTGCGGCAAAAATAGTTGTTTTTCAGGCCGGTCCCGCAAGGCGGCCCTTCGGGCTGGTTGCACGTGAAAAAATCTTCCTCACGCTTCGCGTGAGCGTATTTTTTCACGGCAAGCCTTGCCGGAGACCGCCGAAAAACAAACTGGAGGAAGCACAAGAAATAAGAATGCCTACCCGTGTAGGCCATGTATAACTCAAAAAAATATAAAGCTATGGCAGACAAGAGCGCAGAAAAGGAAAGACTGTTCAACGAGTGGTTCACTGCATCCTATGACAGGTTGAGAGGGACGTTACGCCGGTACGGAATGCTGGACGAGGACAATTTCCATGACACCTACCTTTTTGTAAGAAGGCAGGTGCTGGTTCCCGGAAAGGACATAACGGACTATGACGCGTATTTCATCGGATGCTACAAAAAGGCGGCCCTGGTAAAGATTAAAAGGGAGAATCGGTATGCACACCCTGAAGATGATTTCTTCCTCCGATGTGGCGAAGAGGCAAAATTCCTTTCCGAGGACGACCTGAACGGGTGCGAGCGGCTGGTAAGAGACATACTGCGTTTCGTAAGGCAGAAGTTCTCCTACGAGGAGTACCGGATGTTCATGCTCAGGTTCTATGAGGCGCAGTTCTCGTTCAAGGCACTGGCGGAATGCATGGGTATCTCGGCATCGGCCATATCGCAGAAAGTATGCAGGATAGTGGACGCGGTACGTACCCACAGCGGTTTCGCATGGAGAAGTCAGATGCTGGCGGTGGAAAGCTTCATGTATTGAAAAAATTGTTTAACGGAAAAGTAAGAAAGTTATGGCACTGATAGTATACAACAGGGAAAACTCCCGTCCGCAGGAAGTCACATACAAGGGAAAGCGGACCATCAACCTTGACAGCAGGGGGACCGTCTATCTGTCAAAGACGATGTCAATCGAATTGGGAATCCTCGGTGGCGGACGGGTGAACTTCGCCCACGACGACGAGACGGATGACTGGTACATCTGCCGGGCCGATGACAGCGAGGGGTTCATTGTCTGGAAGGATAAAAGATGCGCAAGGTTCTCGGCGGGGTTTATCGTGCAGAGACTCATGCGGCAGGCGAAGGTGGAGAGGAAGAGCGTGCAGTTCATGATGGCGAGGATGCCGGTAGAGATTGGCGGAGTGGCCTATTACAAGATACTGCTCTCGAATCCGATACTCAGATAGAGGCATGGGCCGGAGGAGTCCGGCTGTATATGACATGACGGAGACAGGTGCATCCGACGGGACAGGAGCCCGGAGGATGTGCCTGTTTTTATGCGCCGCCATGTTTACACACGGACATGCGGTTGTCACCGGCCGGCATAAGGTCACTCCGAAAAGACCGGGAAACGGCATTGCCGGAGGATAATGATACCAGTACGGAATGTGCCGCCATTACGGAAACGGATCGTCCCACCGGTACACGAACGGCCCGCCCCAATTTCAGAATAACATAATGACATAATAAAATAAGAGTCTTTTTTTATAATGGAATCCCCGTATCTTATTGCCATATCGGAAAAATGTTTCCATGTCCCGCCATGTTATGCCAATGTTGTCACCGGATCATAATTCATAAAGAAAAAAAACACTCTGTGTATAAGTATTTTACGAGCAAATTAAAGTCGTTCATCCGGTGGAAAGAAAATGAAGGAGCGACCGGTATGACAACCGACCGCCCCTTCATTCACGATCCCGTACGGAACTTTTCTAAAGTTCCTCCGGCCTGGTTCTCGCCTCCCGGTAGCAGCCGTCAAGCAGCTTCTCGATGTCGGAAGAACGGTACAGTATCTTGCCGCCCAGCCGGGTGAAGGCAAGCAGACCGCTGTCACGGTACTGTTGCAGGCTGCGGCGGCTCACTTTCAGCTTTTCAGCCAGTTCGCGGTCCGTATAGAAGTTCTCGCCCGCCATCGCCGGTGACCTGCCGGCAAAGAGACGCTCCATGGAAACGGAGAGACGTTCGACGGTGGAGAAGAACTCTCTTATATGCTCGCTGCTCTCACGGGTGAGCAGACGGTTATCGGTATTCATCATGACTTGATCTTTTTTTTGTTCGACATTCGTTTTTCATGGCCTTTCAGATCGACCTTCCCATACTTTCAGCCCGCTTGCGGCGCTCCTCCACTATCCGGATGATACTTTCCACGTCCCCGGGCTTGTAATATGTCTTGTGGCAGATCTGTGTGTATGCCAGCGTGCCGTTGTCACGGAGGGTCTGCAGGGTTCTCGGGCTGACCTTCAGCAGCAGGCACACCTCCTGGTTGTCCAGCCATTTCTTCTCCTCCATGTCGCCGTACAGCCGGCAGAGGGTGTCCAGCCGGTCCGCAAACGTCCGGAAGGCCGAGAGCATCGCCTCGAAGGTCCTTGCCTCAATGTTCACTATTTCCATAATCACTGTAATTTCAGGTTTGACATCTGTTTCATTCTCTTTTCGGATCCGGATTCCGTTCCGCAATTTAGTGAATCCCGGCGGAACGTCCTGAATTTCAAGACAGGATGACTACCTTTGACACCATATGCGTACTTGTTTCATCTGCAAAGTAAATGATTGTTCCCGGATATGGTTCCGCCCCTTCATCAGATGTCATTATATGTCATCAGATGTCATGGAAATCGGATTTTAATATTCATTTGCTTTTAGTAAACAGACGTTCAGATCCGTTCCCGAAGAGTGGGAAATTTCCGGTGCGTATATTTGTGAAGTCATCACCGTCAGACTGATCCAACAATATGAATAACACGGCAAACCCCGCCAATCGGACCCGTCCGTTTCACAGCACTTGTTATTATCGTTTTATTTGCTTCCGACAATCGGGCAAACGGGTAGACCGTGCCCACAGTATCAACCATCTAAAATCCATGTACAATGAAAAGTGAACCGACTGAAAAAACGAAAGGGAAGAAAATGGCGGTATCCGAAACCGCAGACAGAAAGAACGGCCGTAGTCCCGGAGCCGGCCACGACGAGTGGTGGGAAAGACTCATGATGGAACCCGGTCCGGGGGAATCCGCCGGTACGGATGCTTCCGTGACGGAATCGATGATTCCATCCGGGCTCGTTGCGGAGGAGGTATCCGGGGAGGCGAGAAGAAAGGACACCCCGCCGGAACCGGAAGACCCCGTGAGAAGAAGAACGAGCGGCAGGCAACGCAGGGCCTCGCTGGAGGAGTACCGGGAAACGTACCTCACCGTCCCGAAGATCAGGAACCGCAAGACGGTGTTCGTCAGTGAGGATGTGAGGGACGAACTGGACGCCGTCGTCCGCAGGCTCGGCGGGCGTGGCATGAGCGTTTCCGGACTGCTGGAGAACCTTGCCAGGGAGCATCTTGCCGCCTACCGTGGGGACATCGAGCAGTGGAGAAAAATCTGACAGCCTGTTACCGGGCGTGGAGTATACCCGATGTATGCACTGTTCCCTGTATACCCGCTTCAATGTGGAAAATGCGGGGGGGGATTTTTCTGTGGGGGGAGCAAGGGTATGTTTCCGGATTCCCGAAAACCCTTGCTCCCCGCGCCCGGCGGTTGCTGGGAGGGCAAATCCGCTCCCGCCGGTCGCAGATTTTGGAATGAAAGAAGTACGGACGAAAAAGAAAAAACATATGACAAACGATGTGAATGGGATGAAGAAAAAATGTGGCCGTCCGGCACTGGGCAGGACGCGTAAATTGACCAGAGGCGTGACGGTGAAGTTCTCCCCCGTCAGCTACGAGGCTCTCAGGTTCAGGGCAGGGAAGTCCGGCCGGAGTCTGGCGGTCTATATCAGGGAGGCAGCACTGGCGGCCACCGTTACGGCAAGGCATACACCGGAGGAGAACGCACTGTTGCGCAGCCTGGCGGGAATGGCGAACAACCTGAACCAGCTGACAAAGCTCTCGCACCAGACCGGCTTTTACAGGACAAGGCTGCTGATAGAGGGGCTGCTGGGAAAGCTGAAGCGGATCATGGATGATTACAGGCCGAAAGGAGGATAGCCTCATGATAGGGAAGATCAGGAAAGGCCGCTCGTTCAGCGGCTGCATACGCTACGTGACGCAGAAGGACGACGCAAAAATCATCGCCTCGGAAGGCGTGCTGCTGGGAACGGTGGAGGAGACGGCACGCAGTTTCCGGTGGCAATGCCTGCTGAATCCGGACGTGGCGAAACCGGTGGGGCACATTGCGCTCAGCTTCAAGCCGGAGGACGCACCGAGGCTGACCGACGCGTTCATGGCAAGGCTGGCGGAGGAATACCTGGAGCTGATGGGGATACGGAACACGCAGTTCATCGTGGTGAGGCATCACGGGACGGACAACCCGCACTGCCACATCGTCTTCAACCGGGTGAACTTCGACGGGAAGGTGATTTCCGACAGCAACGATTTCAAGCGCAACGAGAAAGTGACAAAAATGCTTAAGGACAAGTATTCGCTCACCTATTCCGAAGGCAAACAGTCCGTTAAAACGGAAAAGCTGCATGCTTCCGAAAAGGTGAAATACGAAATATACCGTGCGGTCAAGGAAGCTTTGAGGAGTGCAGATACATGGAAAGAATTTCAAAATAAGCTCTTAAAAATGGGCGTGGAAATGGAATTCAAGTACAAGGAAAACACTAATGAAGTGCAGGGCATCCGCTTTATAAAGAACGGTCTGTCATTCAAGGGAAGTGGGATTGACCGCAGTTTCAGCTGGTCAAGGCTGGATGCGGCATTGGACCATAACCATGTCACGTCCCTGGAAAATGACGTTTCCCAAAAGCAACCGTACCATGAACAAAGTCATGGTTCTGTTATTGATAACCTGGTCGAAGTCACCGGTACGGGTGGCGTGTTCATGCCGTCGGTGGCACCGACGGAGGACGAGAAAGAGGCGGAACGCCTGCGGAGAAAGAAGAAGCGCAGGAAAGGAAGGAGTTTGTGAACCATATGTATAACAAAAAACTTTGAAAGATGAAAGAGGAAAATTATCTGGAAGGCATCTACGGATGCCTTGAAAGGATCGAGAAGAAAGTGGAGACGCTGCCCGTGGAAGGCACAAGCCCCGCAGTTGGAAACCGGACCAGTTCCCCGGAAGGGATTGCGGAACTGAAAATCCGTCTGGAACGCCTGCAATCCGCGGTGGAGAAAAACGGCTTGGAAATAGCAGCGGTACGTAACCATACCGTCCGGTTGTCGGAAGGCTGGCCGTTGTCTGCCGAAACGTTTGCCGGGGAGATGGAAAAGATTAGATACTGCCTGAGTCAAGACTGCCAAGCTGTAAAGGAGACAGTGAGACGGCTGGATGAGAGAATGGTCCTGCTGAAAAAGGAACCGGAGCGCAGACTGGTGACCTACCGTCTGGAAAGCGCATCCAAGGCAGTGGTAACGACAGCTTCAGCACTGATCCTGGCACTGATCATTTCCGTCTGGACCAACTGCAACCAGTACCGCACGAACCGGCTTTTGAAAGATGCCGATTTGAAATACCGAGCCATCAGGATCTGCCTGCCGGGGGATGATCCCGACATCGCCTTCCTTGAGAAGCATTTCACCATCAAGCGGGACGAGGAAAAGATCCGGCGTGTGGAAAGGCTGGTGACCGCTTTTGAGGACTCGGTCAGGAACCGCATCCGTAACCATGAAATGGCAGCCTACAAGGACAGTCTGGCGCACCGGCTGTTCAGGGAGGCACAGGAAATCAGGAAGCAACTGGACAATCCCAATTCAAAATGACTGCACTATGGCAACAATCAGAACCAAATTCAGGTCCTCGTCCGCGGAAGGCAGGGAGGGCGCACTGTATTATCAGGTGATTCATAACCGTGTGGTCAGGCAGATCAGTACCGGATACAAACTTTTCGCTTCGGAATGGGACCAACGTTCCGAAGCGGTCATTCCCTGTCAACATCCTGCAGGGATGGAACGGGACAATTATCTTCTATCGGTAGGGGAACGGATAAGACGGGACAAAATCCGACTGGAAAAGGCTATCAGGACATTAAGCCAATCCGGTCCGTTTACAGCGGATGATATCGTCATACGTTTCCATGACAGCGGACAAGAACCTTCGTTTAACGACTATATCCGGCAACAGATAGTAAGGCTGAAACGTTTGGGAAAGATACGGACCTCTGAAACCTATACAGCCGCGCTCAAAAGTTTCAGCAGTTTTATGAAAGGTAGCGATATACTGTTTGGCGAACTTAGCTCTGACTTGCTCATGGAATACGAGGCTTATCTGAAAAACAGGGGGAACTCACCCAATACAATCTCGTTCTACATGCGCATTCTGAAAGCGGTCTACAACCGTGCGGTGGAGAACGGACTGACCGGACAGCGGAACCTGTTCAAGTCTGTTTATACAGGTGTGGAAAAGACCTTGAAACGGGCCATTCATTTAAATGATATCAGGCGTATCAAAAGACTGGACTTGTCCCTGAAACCCCACCTTGATTTCGCACGTGACATGTTCCTGTTCTGCTTTTACACACGGGGGATGTCCTTTGTGGACATGGCTTATCTGAAAAAGGGAGACATTGCGAACGGAATCCTGACTTACCGCAGGAAAAAGACCGGACAACAGCTGTTCATCCGATGGGAAAAGTGTATGCAGGAGATCATCAAACTTTTTTGTTTATCGGTTCAAGATTTCAAAGTTGTTCATTAATTGCTTTGTTGGTTATATCCAGAGTATTATTTGTAAGAGACTCTACGAATAAATGATGATAAGACCAGTTAGTTTATCGCTTGTTTTATAATTTCATTGCGATATTCGTTCGGTGTGCAACCTTCCATCTTCTTGAACCAACGTGTGAAATGTTGCGGGTATTGGAAACCCATTTCATCTGAGATTTGACTGATACTTTTTTGCGTGTTCATGATGCGCTCTTTGGCTATATCCATAATTTTTTGCTGGATATGCTTGATTGCTGACATACCGGTTTCCTTTTTTACCAGGTCACTGAAATAATTGGTGGAAAGACACAGTTGGTCAGCGCAATACTGTACCGTCGGAATACCTTTACTCGTTGGCAAGGCAGAATGATAGTAATTATTGAGCAACAATTCAAAACGCGCCAACAAATCGTTGTTGGCATTTTCCCTTGTAATGAACTGGCGGTCATAAAAGCGGATGCAGCGGTCAAGGAGAAGCTTCATGGTATCAATAATCAAAGAACGGCTGTGCTTGTCAATAGGATGCCTCAATTCTTCTGCTACATTGTTTATACATTCAATGACTACTTTGCGCTCCTGTTCTGACAGGTGCAGTGCTTCGTTGGCATTATATGAGAAATAAGAATACTCTTTTATTATATGTGCAAGGGAAGTACCGCGCAATAGTTCGGGATGGAACATCAGGGCCCATCCGGCCGGCTGGTGCAGACTGCCATCATCGTCAGAACCCATTACCTGCCCCGGAGCGATAAACAGCATGGAGCCTTTTTCATAGTCATAGAGGCTCCGTCCATAATTCATCGTACCGCAGTCAGTATCTTTCAGCAACACAGCATAAATGTTGTACAGTTTCTTTGAGTGTCTGATGGGCTGCACCTCGTAACAATTCACAACGCTGACCAACGGGTGCAGAGCTTCGACTTCGAAAAGGTCGCAGTACTGCTGAACTGTATCTATTCTTGTTATATCTCCCATAACCATCCTTTTGTTTTTTACAAAAATAAGTATTTATATTGACATTGCTGTCTGAGGAACAGCTGTTTCTTTTCTATCCCTTATTTATTTTATTCCATGACGACAAAGTTAGTTCATTCAATCAACGAACATATAACCCTAATCACAGACTGTCTTACCATTTTCACAGATAACATTTAACCCGGTCCAAGCCCGATGAAAGTGGTAATTTTATCAGTGATTGAGGTCTAATCTTCAGTATGTGAATGCTGTAATTTTGCAAGTGAAACCAAAAAGGTAAATAAGATGAAACCAAAAGCTTTATTTGTCATGTTAATCTTATGGCTTAGCTTCACTACGATTCAAGCGCGGTCAACCGAAGATGTCCCGGATAAGGGAACTTATGCAAAATTTCTGTTGGTAGGATGTTATATGAAGTCAGACGAAGAAGGTGTCAGAATGTACCGGTTTGACGGACAAACTGCCGATGTCGACTATCCGTGTGGGCTGAGAGGGATTTCAAATCCTGCTTTCCTTACATCTGATAGCACTGGTAATCGAATTTATGCCATAGGCGATGATGAAGGGAAAAGTTCGACTGCCAATGCTTTGCTTTTTGATAAGGAAAGTGGTCTGCTGTCTCTGCTTAACTCGCAATCTACAGACGGTGAACTTCCTATTTATATTACTCTCAGTCCAAAGGAATACTTTGTTCTGACAGCAAATTATAAGGGTGGCAGCATCACGGTATTCTCACAGGATAAGAAAGGAAAGTTGCAACGTGATACAAAAATAATTCGTTTTGCTGGAAATGGGCCGAATAAAAAAAGGCAGGAACAATCGCATCTGCATTGCGTGACCTTTACACCTGATGGCAAATTCCTTCTTGCTACCGATTTGGGAACAGATTGTATCTATCTGTTTCCGATAGGCAAACGACCGGAAGCAGGTAAGGCTCATTCTCTGTTGGATGAATCAAGAGTAGTCCGCATACAGATGGATTCCGGCTCAGGACCTCGACATATATGTTTTCACCCGAATGGCAGATTTGCTTATCTCATCAGTGAGCTCTCGGGTAAAATAACTGTATTCTCCTATAATGAAGGCAAGTTGGAACGTTTACAAACAATTGTCTGCGACCCTTTCGTTGCAGAGGGAAATGCAGATATCCATGTTTCATCCGATGGCAAATTCCTCTATGCTTCCAAGCACTTGAAAGAAGATGGCATAATTGTTTATTCCATTGATTCCCAAAAAGGAACATTGGTTCAAATAGGATTTCAGCCAACAGGTCTTTATCCGCGAAGTTTTGCCATCTCTCCGGATGGTTGCTATTTGGCAGTGGTTTGCAGGGATGCCAACTGCATACAGATATTCGAAAGAAACCGAAATACGGGGTTACTGAAGAATACGGGAAAAAATATCCGACTGGAAAGACCGGCGTTTGTCAAGTTCTTATAAATTCATCACTAAACAGAAAGCAATATGAACAAGTTAATTACAACCATCGCCTGCCTGATATGCTGTATCGTTTATACGCAGGCACAAAACAAGAACAATATGTTAAGCAAGAAAGAACAAAGTATTGCCGCCATCAGTATGTATGCCGCACGTGGCAATCAGGACAGCCTCAAAGTGATCCTTGCCAGAGGACTTGACTGTGGGCTGACCGTGAGCGAAGAAAAAGAAGTACTTACCCAGCTCTATGCCTATTGCGGCTTTCCACGCAGCATGGGTGCATTGGTTACGCTGATGAATCTCACCAAAGAGCGTGCAGCACAAGGCATAAAGGATGAAGCCGGACGGGAGCCTTCTCCGGTAAAGAGTTCGGATATGTTTGTTGTCGGTGGACAAAACCAGCTGAAACTGTTCGGTCGTCCGGCACTAGGAGAAGTGCTGACATTTGCTCCGGCATTGGACCAATTTCTGAAAGCTCATCTGTTCGGTGACATATTCAGCCGTGACAATCTCGACTGGCGTACCCGTGAACTGTCTACTGTGGCTGCCTTGTCGGTGTTGGACGGCGTGAAGAATGAGTTGAATACTCACATTGCCCATGCCAAGCACAACGGCGTGACACAGGCTCAGATAGACGAAGTACTTATCATGGCGGCACGCTGTCGGAACGGAATGGTGCTTTCTGAATCCGATGAACCGGCAAAGACTTTTCAAACAGATCCGACAATTACTGTCCGTAAGGTCTTTTATAAAAACAGGTATGATATCATGCTTTGCGCCGAAATGTACCTCCCGAAGGATTTCAATGAAGCGCAACACTATGCAGCCCTCATCATCGGACACCCGTTCGGGGCTGTGAAAGAACAGTGTAGCGGACTCTATGCACAGGAAATGGCACGGCGAGGCTACGTGACTCTGGCTTTTGATGCTTCCTATCAAGGCGAAAGTGGAGGAGAACCGCGTCACACGGTATCGCCCGACGCATTGGTGGAAGACTTCAGTGCTTCTGTAGACTGGCTCGGACTACAACCGTTTATTGACCGCAACCGTATCGGTGTGATTGGCATCTGCGGAAGCGGCGGGTTCTCTGTCTGTGCGGCTTCTCTCGACCCCCGCATCAAGGCATTGGCAACCGTGAGCATGTATGATATGGGGCGTGCCACCCGTAACGGTTTGGGGGATTCGATGACGGATGAACAAAGACGCAAACTGTTGGATGAAGTTGCCGAACAACGTTGGAAGGAAGCAGAAACGGGAGAAGCACGTATCCGCTTTGGCACACCGGAGAAACTGCTGGGAAATGCCAATGCCGTGCAGAAGGAGTTTTTCGATTACTATCGCAACCCCTTGCGTGGCTATCATCCGCGCTATCAAGGTATACGCTTTACCAGTCAGGCGGCATTGATGAACTTCTATCCGTTTGCCATGATTAAAGAGATTTCACCACGCCCCGTGCTATTCATTGCAGGCGAGCATGCACATTCGCGCTATTTCAGTGAGGATGCCTATCAAGAAGCCAGCGAACCGAAAGAACTGTATATCGTTCCCGGAGCCAATCATGTAGACTTGTATGACCGGATGGATAAGATACCGTTCGAAAAAATTTCGGAATTCTTCTGGTATGCTTTGCGGTAATTCAGATGAAAATGGTAATGCTATCCGTGATTATGATACAGCAAAGCGAATACGCAGGAGGGTAACTTTGCAACAGAAACAATTTAAAGATTATAGTATTTGCAACCAGTTATTACTCAATATTTTGTGAGTTATAAGTCAGAAATATGGGCATAACCTTTAGGGGTACATTCTAAAAGGTGAAGATTTAACCTTTTTATTATTTCTTAACACTCAAAGAGCGGTGGTAGAGGGTATTTTCCCTCTTTTCGGTACTTTATTGATGGTTCGATGTTCCCATCTTTCCACATTGCTTGGCTCGTTCGCACAAGCCACTACAAAGGTACTACAATTTCCAATAAAGGCAAGAGGACAGCAATTCAAATCTATTATTTTTGAGGGAGTGAAATCTGCCGCTTGCCAAATTTCTCTCTGTCGAAAATAATAGTCCTCTGAAAAGAATGAAAACAGCATTGATAAAATTGCCTTATTAAGGGGGGGCTATGCTGTTTTATGCTATTATTTCGTCAGTCGTTTATCTCCGTTGCCGGATGCAGTTTTCAGCCAAGCCGATGAATAAGAAAAGGTTTTGGAGCTGTTTACTCTCCAACGGAGGACGAAACTGCTCCAAATGGTTTACCGCTTGAACTTTTCGTTTTCTAAAAGAGGTTTGGCAACCTTTGCATCCGACAAAAGGAGATAAATGACCAGATATATAACAGTAGTATTACATTAAGGTAAAGAACAACCATGGTATAGTATTATTGCAATTTAACTATTTAAAGTTTGTTTATAATCAAATCATTTAAAGATTTTTGTCCTTCTATGATTTTTTGTATTTGATAAATGTCGTAATTAAATAAAAAATATCACGCATAATGACTTTTTCTTTTTTCTAAATTTCTTCAAATGACAAATTATTGTTACATTTGTAATGTAATGTAGTTAATGGTTGCGCTTATAAAGTCCTTGGAAAGGATTTATGTATAAAAGAGGTAGATGTTTACTCTGTTCTTGTTTGGATTATCAGCATCACTGATATGAAATAACAAAAAAAAATATACAATGGCTAAGCGGACGGACAGGCAGGGAAATAGTACAGATTCCCAATCCCCCTCTTTATAATACATTGCGTATAAGATTTATTAACTGTCTGGTCTGGGGAATCTACAGAGATTTAACGAATCAAGATGGGAAGAGTCAGTCTTTGTCTTGTCATAATGTTCTTCATCTGTAGTGCTCAAAAAATTGATGCACAAGTACAGAATATCAGAGAGAAACAAGATACCATTTCGGCGACTAAATCATTAGAGCATATCAGGCCCGAGAATATCAAGAAGGGACCATTGAATAATGCTTTGGATGTATTGAGTGGTCAGTCTGCCGGTGTGAACGTCACCACTAATGGGACTGACAGGCTCGCTATGCTGAATAGTATCCGTGTGCGTGGTACCACATCCATTATGGGTGGCAATGACCCGTTAGTAATTATTGACGGAGTGACATCTGACATCGCTACGCTATCTACCATATATCCCGCAGACATCGAGAGTTTCACTATTTTGAAGAATGCTACCGAAACGGCAATGTACGGTTCCCGTGGTGCTTCAGGTGTAATTGAGATTAAGACCAAGAAAGGAACGGGGCGAGGTTTCGAAATATCATATGATGGCAACTACGGATTCGAGTCAATGTATAAACATCTGCAAATGCTCAACGGCCCGGAGTATATAGCTACAGCAGAGGCACTTGGATTAGATTACAATAATGGTGGCTACAACACCAATTTTCACGATGTAATTACTCGTACGGGCTTGATACATCAGCATCACTTGGCTTTTAGCGGTGGTTCGGAAAACTCAAACTATCGAGCATCGTTCGGTTTTATGGATCATAATACAATTGTCAAAGTTAACGATTACCGAAATTTAGTGGTAAAACTTGATGCTACACAAAAGGCTTTCGATGGTCGCTTAGTTGGCGATTTTGGTGTATATGGCTACTCGTCAAAGATACACGACATTTTCGATACACGAATACTGTTTTACTCGGCAGCTGCACAGAATCCTACATATCCAGCAGGAACTGATGTTAATGGCAACTGGGTGAAGAACTCGGCTGCATCACACATCAACCACCCCGGAGCACTCCTCTATGAGAAAAATGACTCCGAAGAACGGAATTTCAATACACATTTGGGGCTGAAATTTAATATCCTTGACAATTTGATATTGTCGGCTTTCGGCTCTTATTCATATTCATCTACGGGAAATGCTCAATTTTGTCCTACATGGGTGTGGGCGCAAGGCAATGTTTATCGTGGAGAGTTCAAGGGTGAAGACTACTTTACAAATGTGTCCCTCTCATATAACAATGCTTGGGGAGACTCACACCTTGATGCTGTTGTTGGCGCAGAATATCTTAAACAGGTAAGGACTGGTTTATGGGTGCAGGCAAAAGGAATAACAACAAATGATTTCTCCTATAATAACATCGGAGCAACATCATCGCGTCCTTTCGGTGGTACGAGCAGTAGCTATGAAGACCCGTCACTTGCTTCAATAATGGGTAGTGTCACATATAGTTACAAGGATAGATATTCTATTGCGGCAGCACTCCGTGGAGATGGCTCTTCAATGGTAAGCGATAACAATACTTTCGGATTCTTCCCATCAGTATCACTGGGTTGGGATGTAAAAAAAGAAGGCTTCCTCTCTGATACTGACTTTATAACAATGTTGAAACTAAGAACCGGATATGGTCGGTCAGGAAATCTTGGAGGTATAACATCCTATACAACACTTAATACCGTAAAGGAGAATGGTATCGTATCCATCAACGGTGCACCTACCGTAACAATGGGAAGTATACGCAACACGAATCCGGACCTTAAGTGGGAGACTCGTTCAACATTTAATATCGGTTTTGACTTAGGTATATGGGATAATCGGTTGATGCTTACCTCGGAATTATATTACTCAAAGACAACGGATATGCTCTATGAGTATGATGTTCCCGTTCCGACCTTTGCGTTCGATAAACTGATGGCAAATATCGGCTCGATGTCTAACCAGGGTGTCGAACTAGGAATCTCGGTAGTTCCCATTCAACGAAAGGATATGGAGATGAATATCAACTTCAATATGTCCTACCAGAAGAATAAGTTACTTTCGCTTAGTGGAGAGTATAATGGTATGCATATGACAGCTTCAGATATTACTCCGATTGGCTCGCTTTATGGTGCAGGTCAGAACGGTGGAGACAATAATGTAGTATATCAGATTGTAGGTCAGCCATTGGGGGTATTCTATCTACCTCACTGCAAAGGGCTTAAAGAAAATGAACTTGGTGGCTACAGTTACGATATTGAAGATTTGAATGATGATGGCGAGATTGATTTTAGCGATGGCGGAGACAGGTATATAGCAGGTCAGGCAACCCCCAAGGTAACTATTGGATCAAACATCAGTTTCCGTTACAAGTCCTTTGATATTGCCATGCAGATAAATGGTGCTTTCGGTCATAAGATATTCAATGGCACGGGCTTGGCTTATACCAATATGTCTATATTCCCTGACTACAATGTATTGAAGGGTGCTCCTGAAAAAAATATTATTGATCAGAATGTTTCAGACTATTGGTTGGAAAAAGGTGACTATGTAAATATTGAACATATTACCATAGGCTACAATATTCCAATGAAATCCAAGGCTGTGAAGTCATTGCGTCTTTCGGCAGGCATTAGCAACCTTGCAACAATCACAGGCTATAGCGGTCTTACTCCAATGATAAACAGTTATGTAGTAAGCAACACTTTGGGCATTGACGACAAACGCACCTATCCTTTATATCGTACCTATTCGTTAGGTCTTAGTATTCAATTCTAACCGCTTACAGTTATGAAAAGATATATAAACATATTGATGGTTGCTTTGGCAACGATGATGACCTCTTGTCTTACTGAAGACCCTAGAGATCAACTTTATGAAGAAGACATTTACAACAATGCCAACAACATATATATTAATGCAGTGGCTGTGCTCTACAATTACATTGGTGGCAGTGCAGACAGTGAGGGTTTACAGGGGACCTGTCGTGGGATTTATGACTATAACACACTTACTACAGACGAAGCCATGATACCTATTCGTGGTGGCGACTGGTACGATGGAGGTTTGTGGACGAATATGTATCAGCATAAGTGGAGTCCTAATGATTTACCACTCTACAATACTTGGAAATACCTCTACAAGGTTGTTGTGTTATCGAACAAATCTCTGCATATCATCGATAAGTATAGCCATAACCTATCTGAGGAGCAGAGAGTGGCCTACGAAGCTGAGGTGCGAGCTCTGAGAGCACTTTTCTACTACTACATTATGGATATGTATGGCAGAGTGCCCATCGTAACATCCTATGAACAACCGCAGGATGAAGTTGTGCAGAGCGAGCGTAGCGAGGTTTTCCGTTTTATCGTGAATGAGTTGCAGGAGGTTGCCGAGTTGTTGCCAAATGAGCGTAGTAATAAGATGGGTAACTACTATGGTCGTATAACAACACCTGTAGCTAATTTCCTTTTGGCTAAGTTGGCTCTTAATGCCGAGATATATTGTGATGATAATTGGACTGATGGCGTTCCACGGAACGGTAAAGAGATATTTTTCACCGTCGATGGTGAGAAACTCAACGCTTGGCAGACCTGTATCAAATATTGCAATAAACTTGCCGAGGTAGGTTATCGGTTGGAGGACGATTATAGCTATAATTTCTCTGTGCATAACGAGAACTCCAACGAAAACATATTCACCATTCCGTTGGATAAGAACCTCTATGCTGCGCAGTTCTGGTATCTCTTCCGATCACGACACTACAACCATGGCGGTGCGTTGGGTGGCTCATCGGAAAATGGTACCAGTGCCAATATCTCAACAGTCTTAGCCAACGGATACGGCACAGATGATGTAGATGCTCGCTTTGAAAAGAACTTCTATGCCGGCATCGTAGAGGTTGATGGAAAGCCTGTAATGATGGACAATGGACAGCAGTTGGAGTATTTCCCATTGGAGCTAAAGTTGAATCTTACGGGAAGCTCCTATGTCAAGACAGCTGGTGCTCGTATGGCAAAATATGAGGTTGATAGGACCTCACATTCCGACGGTAGACAACCGGATAACGACATCGTGCTATTCCGCTATGCCGATGCTCTCCTGATGAAGTCCGAGGCAAAGGTACGTAATGGTGAGGATGGCTCGTTGGAGTTGAACGAAGTCCGAGGTCGTGTTGGTATGCCATATCGAGAAGCTACGCTTGAGAACATATTGAAAGAGCGTTTGTTGGAGTTAGTATGGGAAGGCTGGCGACGACAAGATATGGTGCGTTTTGGAGTTTATCACAAATCATACGATCAGCGAGTCCAACTGGCTGATGAGAAAAATGGGTATACCACAGTTTTTCCTATTCCACAAAAAAGTATAGACTTGAACCCAAAATTGAAACAAAATGTTGGATATAAATAACTTTAGCCTATGAGTATTCAATTTGACATTGCAAAACAGATTATAGCTGAAACATGCCCTAATCGCAAACTTAAGTTGGAGAATATTCGCCTTTTTGCAGATATTATTCAGCCTAAGAAATATCAAAAAGGTGATATAATTCTAAATGAAGGTGATATCTGTAATTGCCTATTTTATATAGAAAAGGGATTTATTAGACAGCACTACCTAAAGCATGATAAGGATGTGATAGAACATTTAGCATGTGAAAAAGATGTTGTCTGGTGTATTGACAGCTATTTTAACCGAGAGCCAACACATCTTATGATGGATGCTGTAGAAAACAGTGTTTTATGGGAAATTCCGCGTGATATAATGGAAGAATATGGAAAATAAGAAGGAAGAGCCAACTTTGAACAAGGTAACGTTCGTAAACGGTGTGCAGATTAAAAACAAAAGTGGAAAGCACTGATGTGGGATAATTTTATCTATTATGGTAAGATTAATCAAAACAGAGACAGTCATAAGTGTACTGATGGGGCATTTTATAAAGAAATTATTGTTTATCTTGCTGTTTGTCGGGGTACTGATTGCTCCGGCAAACGCACAAAACGAAAAGAATATGTATTCGTACAAGAAAATTGGCAACAAGTATATTGTCAGCATTAACAATCATACTGAAATTGTGAAAGCCCTGAATGCTTTCTGCAAGGAGAAAGGAATTCTGTCGGGTTCTATCAACGGGATTGGTGCTATCGGAGAGCTGACCCTCCGTTTCTTCAATCCCAAGACAAAAGCATATGATGATAAGACATTCCGGGAGCAAATGGAAATATCCAACCTTACAGGGAATATATCATCTATGAATGAGCAGGTATATCTTCATTTGCATATAACCGTCGGCAGGAGCGACTATTCCGCTTTAGCCGGACATCTACTTTCCGCAATACAGAATGGTGCAGGGGAGTTCGTGGTGGAAGATTATAGCGAGCGGATAAGTCGCACATATAATCCGGATTTAGGACTGAATATATACGATTTTGAAAGATAGTTGCCTATAAATATCGCTTGGAATACAGGATAATACATCATTCAGCTTAGATGATATATATCAAAAAAAGTTTATCAATTCTGTCACGTTAACTTTGCAACAGAAATAATTTAAAGACTATCAAATATGGATAAAGACAAGGATATGAGCCGCCGGAGATTCCTTAAAATGGCGGCATTGACAGGAGCTGCCATGTGTGTCGGGCCTACCTTGAACAAGGTAACGGCAGCAGAACGGGTATGGATGGGGAAACAACAAGTTGCAAACAACATCCCTGCAGGCATGGCGGCGGTGCGCACTCGGCGAACATTGGGACACGGAAATACGGCATTCACTGTTTCTGCAATGGGATATGGCTGTATGGGCTTGAACCATAACCGCAGCCAGTACCCGAGCAGGGAAAAAGAAATCGCCCTGGTGCATGAAGCTGTTGAACGTGGGGTGACCCTTTTCGATACAGCCGAAAGCTACGGCTACCACATCAATGAAAAATTGGTCGGCGAAGCCTTGAAAGGATATACCGACCGGGTATTTGTGTCATCGAAGTTCGGACATAAGTTTGTAAACGGTGTGCAGATTAAAACCGAAGAGGACAGCACTCCGGCCAACATCCGCCGGGTTTGTGAAAACTCGTTGCGCAATCTCGGAGTTGAAACATTGGGCATGTTCTACCAGCACCGCATAGACCCGAACACACCGATTGAAGCGGTGGCTGAAACATGCAGCAAACTCATCAAGGAAGGTAAAATCCTGCATTGGGGCATGTGTGAAGTAAACGTTGATACCATCCGCCGTGCGCACAAGATATGTCCGGTTACGGCAATCCAAAGCGAATATCACTTGATGCACCGCATGGTAGAGACGAACGGAGTGTTGGAGCTGTGCGAGGATTTGGGCATCGGTTTCGTTCCATACAGTCCGCTGAACCGTGGTTTTTTGGGCGGTATGATCAATGAATATACCAAGTTTGATGTTACCAACGACAACCGGCAGACCTTGCCACGCTTCCAGCCCGAAGCCATACGCGCCAACTATCGTATTGTGGAAGTTCTTAACGCTTTCGGCCGTACAAGAGGCATTACCCCGGCACAGATAGCTTTGGCCTGGCTGATGAACAAGAAGCCTTTTATCGTGCCTATTCCGGGCACCACCAAACTCTCTCATCTGGAAGAGAACCTTCGTGCCTGCGACATCCGTTTCACGGCAGAAGAGATAGAAGAACTGGAAACAGCCGTAGCTGCCATTCCTGTGGTGGGTAGCCGCTACGATGCCTTGCAGGAGTCTAAAATCCCAAAATAATCCGTGTATGAAGAAACAGATATTTTACATGACGTTCATCGCTTTACTGTCGGGCTGTAATTGTTACAAAGGGAATATTCTGCAAATAGAGGAACAAGGCAGTTTTGCCGTAGGTGGCACCGTACTGACCGATTCATTGGGACACAAATACCACGGCGACCATGCTTATGTATTTTATCAGAAACCGGTTGATGCACGGAAATATCCGCTTGTTTTTGCACATGGTGTCGGCCAGTTTTCCAAAACATGGGAGACCACTCCTGACGGACGCGAAGGGTTTCAGAATATATTTCTTCGCAAAGGTTTCTCCACCTATCTTGTCGACCAGCCTCGCCGGGGAAATGCCGGACGGAGTACGGAAGCTGTCACACTGGAACCGGTATTCGATGAAGAAGAATGGTTCAACCGTTTCCGTGTGGGAATCTATCCTGATTATTTCGAGGGTGTACAGTTCAGTCGCGACCGGGAAGCCTTAAACCAGTACTTCCGGCAGATGACGCCGACCATCGGACCTTTGGACTTCGATGTCTATTCCGATGCCTATGCTGCTCTTTTTGACAAAATCGGTCCGGCCATATTTGTCACTCATTCACAAGGCGGTCCGGTGGGTTGGTTTACTTTGCTCAAAACGAAGAACATCAAAGCCATTGTAGCATACGAACCCGGTGGAAGTGTACCCTTCCCAACCGGTCAAGTTCCCGAAGAAGGCAAAGTCTTGACACGGTCTAAAAAAACAGAAGGAATAGAAGTCCCTATGGCAGTTTTCAAGAGATACATGGAAATTCCCATCATCATTTACTATGGGGATAACCTGCCCGAAACAGACGAACATCCGGAACTTTACGAATGGACACGCCGTCTGCATCTCATGCGCAAGTGGGCCGAAATGCTCAATAAGCTGGGCGGTGACGTGACGGTCATTCATCTGCCCGATGTCGGTCTGCATGGGAATACGCACTTCCCGATGTCGGATTTGAACAATGTGGAAGTAGCTGACCTGCTGTCGAAGTGGCTGTATGAGAAACAGCTGGACAGATAGAAATTAACAGAGGATAACCCCAAAACCTAAATAAAAATAGTTATGAAACTGAAGTGCTTATTGGCAATGCTGCTCTTAACCTTCCTTTCGTGCAGCAACACTCCGGCTGTTGAAGATAAGATAGATTCGTTGCCTCACTCAGAGCCGGGGAAAACATTGATAGTCTATTTCTCATGGAGCGGACATACGCAAACTGTAGCCAACATTATCCATGAACTTATTGGATGCGACATGGTGGAGATTGAACCGGAAGAACCCTATTCTGATGAATATAATGAAGTGGTTGACCGTTTCAAAAATGAAAGAGACAATCATATTCTTCCAGCTCTGCGTACAAAAGTAGAGAATATGGATGATTATGATACATTGATTATCGGTAGTCCTATTTGGGGTGGTCTTCTGTCTTCTCCTGTAAAAAGTTTCCTGTCCGGTTATGATTTGTCCGGGAAAAAGATACTCCCATTCTGTACACATGGAGGAAGCGGAACAGCACAAAGTGTGGATAATATCCGCAAACTATGTCCCCATGCTGAAATATTGCTGTTTATGGCAGTCAAACTGCAAACTCTCGGAATGAAGTGAAAAAATGGCTGTCAGAAGCCGGATTTTCTGTCGAATTAAATTACGCCCGTTTAATAGTTTTAATACTGAAATGAAATATCCTTTGTTATCCGCACTCTTTCATCCCCTTTTTCAGAGATTTGCAGATAGACCAGTAGTTGAGATTAGGGAATATGAGATTGTCTTCCTGACAGGGTCGGTAACGCTCGATAATCTGCAAAGGAGTATCCAACAGTTTCACTTGGAACGGCACTTTTGTCTTGTACCGTTTGGACAATATCCACTTCTCACCATTCACTTCTACGATGTTGCTATTGGTTAGTTCCTTGATGTCCACGAAAGAGAGGGCAGTGAAGCTGGCGAAAACAAAAATGTCACGAATATAGAACAGTTGGACATCCCCAACTCGTGCGTCATCAACGTTTTCAGTTCATCTTCCGTCAGGAACTCACGTTCCGTCACATTAGGGCTGATGTGGAATTGGGCAAACGTTTTTTTCGGTATTAGTCCGTTAAAGTGCACACACATGACAACGCCTTTCAGCCACATGCATTTTTCCCATATCGTCCCGTTGTGAAGTCCCGCTTTCGTTGATAGGTAGGCTGCAAACCCCTTGATGAAGTCGGGCTTAATCTCCAGCATGAACATATCCGTCCGTCTGTAAAAAGACTTGATGAACGCTGCCACATGGTTTCTTGCCACCACCCGTGAACGGTGGTTGCCATTACCCTGTCTTTTCCGACACGCTTCTTGAATACTTCGTTCTCACGTCCGGACGCTTTGAGCAGTGTCTCATACTCACTGCCGATACCCTGATAAGCATTGCTCACCATTTCAGCCGTCACGAACGCTTCACGGTCGAATATACGCAGGTAGTGCTTGATGATTTGAGCCTTGATGTTGTCAAGGGCAAGGTTGATATCACGTACTTCCGCACTCTTGCCTTTCGCCCTGTTCCCTTTCACGTCCCAAAGCGTTTTCGGGATACTCTACTTATAGCTGAACTGCGTCACAATCCCGTTAATCGTTACCCGTCCTATGATGCGGACAATATCGTTTTTCTCCTTGTTGCCGTTCACGTAGAACAGCACTTTGAATGTACTTCTTGCCATACTCGTTTTTTAAGTTTAAAATTAAGTATCAATGAGTTATGCCTTGTAAACCAACCGAAGCCATACGGAGAAAAATTCAGCACGGAGTATCAAAAACCACCTTTCACGGGGTAATGATTTAGCAACCTTTCTACTTCATAAATTTACTTTTTTTTGCGTTACCTCGTTTTATGCCTTTGTCCTCATTTGTCCTCACAAACGCTTTATTCATAGCCGTTTTAAAAACATTTCCGCCTTTCTATTCCTCTTTTCCACAGATTTTTAGTAAATTTATATCCGTCTAATTTTTAAGGTCCTATGTTCAGACTCAATCTAACCAAACATTGCATAAAGTGGTACTGTTTCATCCAAATGCAACTGATGGACACGTTCGTACATTATTTTGTGCTTGTATCGTTATATCTATTGCAGCTATTATCTGTAGTTCATTTGTATCCATGGCCCATTACAGACAGGCGTTATTCAGTATGACTTATTTTTCCTCCCTGGTGTTTTTTTGTGGAGTATGCATTGCGCATTTGCGGCACCGGTCAAATATCCGGATAGAGACATAAACCGTACACGATGGAAATATATTTTTTCATTCTATGGTTTGTGGACTCCGTGACCATTCTCCCTTATATGTTAACCTATATGTATTGGGATACGAATATTGTCCATGTCATTATCCTCCTTTACATTTTTATTATTGTCAAATAGATAAGATACTTACGGAAGAGTGGGTTATGACCTATATACCTGCGGTATCATGGTCTGTTTTTCTGCTATTCTGCTATACTATATAGAGCTTAATGTACAGCTTGAGGATTTCAAAACATTCGTGACGGGCTTTGGTGGGCAGTAATTCTAAGACTTTAAATAAAGAAAAATTAAGCCACCCCTTAAAAAAAAGAGATATTTCCTTTCAAAGAATTCATTTCTTTTATTACATTTGTATTAGTCTTTTGAAAATAGAAGATTTATAGTAAAGCGTTAAGGCATTATCCAAGTTCAGGAAATCCCCAATTTCGAAACAACAATTGGATAATACATTGGACGCTCCACGTTCTATCTATATGGATTTTTGTTATATATAGGCGTGGGGCTTTGTGTATTATATGTTGTTGAGTATGGGGATACTTCTGAACGGTAATACCAAAGTTCCCACGCTTAACTTTATATAAACACAACTCCAGGGAACAGGGTTGGCTTATAATAAACATTATGAAAGCAACTTGTTTTAAAAGCGAGACAACTGTCTCCAACGACTTTCCCCCTTTGTTTGTTACTGTCTTTTGTGGAATATTCTATCCTTTCATTTCCATTCCTGTCTCTTTCGGAACATACCGTTCATTATCATACAAATTACATGCCAAAGCACTTTTCTGCCTTCTCCTGCTATGGTACTAGATAATAGTAACTCCCCCTATCACATAGAGGAAGAACTTTGGTTACAGATACTTTCTCTGTCAAGAGAGTTGCAGGAGTGTAAAGCTAGTCTGCACCATAATACTTTGGACTGTATTTCCGATAAGATTGAAGGAATAGAAAGAGAACTGGATGTCTTATTGGATATTCTGCAAGGGAGGCAAGACAAAAAGACATCATAGTGCTATTTTTTATGACAATTTGTCTACGCCGATAAGTTATCCTATTATTTAAGCCTCGTTTAAGAATTCCGTTTTATGGGTTACCCACAATCGAATGGAATTTTTATATACTGAGAATAACACATGATATTAGTAATGGATTTTCAATATTCAGAGTGATAATGGATAAACGAATAGAAAACGCCATGAATGAGTTGATCAATACAGAAATATGGTCAACCGGTTTATACCTGTCATTGCAGGTTTATTTTGAAGATGAACGGCTTCCAATACTTAGCTCCTGGCTGAACTCCCAAGCACAGGACAATATGAACAAGGTTTATCAGATGATGAATCGGATATGCCATGATGGAGGATGTGTTGTAATCAATGAAATGAAACGGGATACACATGAATGGACAACGCCATTGAATGCCTTGAATGAATTGCTTGAACATGAGCAGTACATATCACGTCAGGTAAACACATTTCTCATATTATGCTGGAATGTAAGCATGTCCTTCCATTCTTTCATCAGCGGGCTGTATGCAGACCGTATATATGTAAGTACGGCATTTATGGAATTGTTACGTATCCTCGCCAAGGAAAACGAACGGAAACTACCTTATTTTTGACGGTATGGATTTAAGATTGATGTTATGCAAAATTTAATATTGCAGAATGCTATCTGGTATGTTTTTTGCGATATAATAATCGATAATAAACTATATGTCATCATGGATATATTTGTATATTTAACATTGTGTTTCACTTCGCTATTCACCTTGATGGACCCTCTTGGAGTGATGCCGGTATTCCTGCAAATGACTGATGGAATGGATACGAAAGAACGCAGATATATCGCCTTGAAAGCATGTACCATTGCATTTATCATATTAGTCCTTTTTACATTATCGGGCAGGTTTCTGTTTCATTTTTTCGGCATCTCAACAAACGGATTCCGGATTGTGGGAGGTATCATCATCTTTAAAATCGGATATGATATGTTGCAGGCACATTTTACCCATGTGAAACTGAATGAAACTGAACGAAAAGAATATTCCAAAGATATAACCATCACACCTCTTGCCATTCCGATGTTATGCGGTCCGGGAGCGATTTCCAGTGGAATAACATTGATGGAAGATGCTTCGGAATATACTTTCAAAATAGTATTGCTTGGCGTAATCGCTTTGGTCTGCATTCTTTCCTTCTTTATTCTGTGCGCGTCCACCCAGCTTTTAAAAATCTTGGGAGAGACGGGAAACAATGTGATGATGAGACTGATGGGACTTATTCTAATGGTGATCGCCGTGGAATGTTTTATCAGCGGGATACGTCCGGTATTAATTGAAATCTTGAAACAAGCCCATGCTTGTTCTTAAAGAAGAGAGATAATTTGGATTTATTATTAACATTAAAAGTTTGATTCATCATGACTGAAAAATTGCAAAATGCTCTGAATGAGCAAATCACAGCAGAATTATGGTCTGCCAACCTGTATTTATCAATGTCTTTTTATCTGGAAAGAGAGGGCTTTTCCGGAATGGCTCGCTGGATGCAGAAACAGTCTGCAGAAGAGACCGGGCATGCATATGCCATTGCCGGGTACATGATTAAGCGTGAGGCAACCCCGAAAGTAGACAAGGTCGATGTGGTTCCACAAGGTTGGGGTAACCCTGTTGAAGTATTCGAGCATGCTTTGGAGCATGAAAAACATGTTTCCAAACTGATTGATGAGTTGGTACAGGTAGCATCCGAAGAGAAAGACAATGCCACTCAGGACTTCTTGTGGCAATTTGTTCGTGAGCAAGTAGAAGATGAAGCGAATGTACTCAATATTGTTAGTCATCTGAGGAAAGCCGGAGACTGTGCTATCCTTTTTATGGATGCAAAACTGGGTGAACGGGAGTCATAAACCAGAATAATCAATAAAAATAAATAAAATGAAAATAGTAGATTTATTGGGAGGAAAGGCTGAGTACTACCTGAACCATACATGTAAGACGATAGACAAACAACTTATCCATATTCCGGGACCGGATATGATAGATAAGGTATGGATGAATTCCGACAGGAATATCCGTACATTGGAAAGTTTGCAGGCTTTATACGGACATGGACGTCTGGCCAATACGGGCTATGTATCCATTCTGCCTGTAGACCAGGGCATAGAACATTCTGCAGGAGCGTCTTTCGCCCCCAATCCGCTTTATTTCGATCCCGAAAACATCATAAAGCTGGCCATTGAAGGAGGGTGTAATGCCGTGGCATCCACATTCGGTGTGTTGGGCGCCGTGGCACGCAAATATGCACACAAGATACCTTTTATCGTCAAGCTGAACCATAATGAGTTGCTGACTTATCCGAACAGCTACGACCAGGTAATGTTCGGTACGGTGAAAGAGGCATGGAACATGGGAGCCGTAGCTGTCGGTGCTACCATTTATTTCGGTTCGGAACAAAGCCGCCGCCAGATAGTGGAAGTGTCACAGGCTTTTGAATATGCCCACGAACTGGGAATGGCTACTATTCTGTGGTGCTATTTGAGAAACAGCAGCTTCAAAAAGGATGGTACCGACTATCATGCCGCTGCCGACTTGACAGGACAAGCCAACCATATCGGGGTTACCATTAAAGCCGATATCGTGAAGCAGAAGCTCCCATCCAATAACGGCGGTTTCAAGGCTATCGGATTCGGAAAGACAAACGAGTGTATGTATTCGGAACTGACCACTGACCATCCGATAGACCTTTGCCGTTATCAGGTGGCGAATGGCTATATGGGACGTGTCGGATTGATTAACTCGGGCGGTGAATCCCATGGGGAATCCGACCTGCATGATGCTGTCGTAACGGCAGTAGTAAATAAGCGTGCAGGTGGTATGGGGCTGATCAGCGGTCGTAAGGCTTTCCAGAAACCGATGAAAGACGGAATTCAACTTCTGAACACCATTCAGGACGTATATCTGGATTCTTCAATAACCATTGCATAAAGAAGAAGTATCCATGAAAAGAATAGTGTTATTACGTCATGGCGAAAGTCTATGGAACAAAGAAAACCGTTTTACTGGATGGACGGACGTGGATTTAAGCGAGAAAGGAGTTGAAGAAGCCTGCAAGGCAGGCGATGCATTACGGGAGGCTGGATTTTCTTTTGAGGCAGCTTACACTTCTTACTTGAAACGTGCCGTAAAAACGTTGAACTGTGTCTTGGACCGGCTGGATAAAGACTGGATTCCGGTTGAAAAGACCTGGCGGCTGAACGAGAAGCATTACGGCATGCTTCAGGGACTGAATAAGAGTGAAACAGCGGTCCAATATGGTGAAGAACAAGTACACATCTGGCGAAGAAGCTATGACGTGGCTCCCGCTCCGGTAGGCAAAGATGATCCCCGTAATCCGGGCATGGATATCCGCTATGCCGGTGTACCAGATAGCGAACTTCCCCGTACGGAATCCCTGAAAGATACTATTGGGCGTGTCATGCCTTACTGGAAATGCATCATCTTTCCCGCATTGATGTATAAGGACAGCCTGCTGGTAGTCGCCCATGGTAACAGCCTGCGCGGAATCATCAAGCATCTCAAAGGAATTTCCGATACGGATATTTCCAACCTGAACCTGCCTACGGCAGTTCCTTATGTCTTTGAATTTGACGACAGGCTGGTTCTTGTCAAGGACTACTACCTTGGAAACCCGGAAGAGATACGGAAACGGGCAGAAGCTGTGGCCAAACAAGGGATGGCTAAAAAATAAAAATCTGTCTATCAAGCAGATGCTTTTTTTTAAGTTTTAATTATTAACTTTTAAAGAGGAGGTAAAAATGGTACCTGTAAAAACAAACCAGAATTGGTTACCGAGTATTTTTAACGATTTCTTTGACAATGAATGGATGGCAAGAGCAAACGCTACGGCTCCAGCCATCAATGTGATTGAGAATGAAAAGGACTACAAGGTAGAACTGGCAGCTCCGGGAATGACCAAGAATGATTTTAAGGTAAGTGTGGATGAAAGCAACAATCTGGTAATCTGCATGGAAAAAAAGGACGAGAAAAAGGAGGAGAAGAAAGACGGAAAATACTTGCGCCGTGAATTCTCCTATTCCCGATTCCAGCAGAGTATCCTGCTGCCGGATAATGTGGAAAAAGATAAAATTTCGGCCAAAGTGGAACACGGGGTCCTGTTTATCGATATTCCCAAAGTCGTAGATAAGAAGGTTCAGGAAACCACCAAAACTATTGATGTCAAATAAGATATCTTGATGAGACTCTACAGAAGGCATTTCTTATTATCAGGGAATGCCTTCACCCGGATATTTGAATTCCAAAATAAATATAATGAGAGGATTTGATTTCGATAAAGCGCTGGTAGCCCTTCAGAATGAACTGCATTGTTTTGCATATAAACTGACTGCTGACAAGGATGAAGCAGAAAACTTGTTGCAGGAAACAATGTTGAGGACGTTGGATAATAAGGATAAGTTTGATTCCGGTACGAATTTTAAAGGCTGGATGTATACCATCATGCGCAATGCATTTATCAATAATTGCCGGACAAAGAAAATACGAGGGAATTTATATGTATTATCAGAACCTGAATATCATTTCCTGTTAAGGGACGACTCTTTCATTTTCGTGGATAACGGGCATGATGCAAAAGAGATAAGGGAAGCCCTTAAAACATTGCCTAAAGCACATTATGTCGTTTTTATGTTGTACCGGAGTCAAATATCGGGAAATAGCCGCAAAGATAGGAGTGTCACTGAGTACGATAAAAAGCCGTATCTTTTATAGCAGAAAAAGGCTAAAACAGTTGCTTTCTAATTTTGCCTGATTAATTAAAATATAAAAAACAAATTATGGATAACAAGTATATTGGAATTCTGACTTCCGGAGGGGATGCTTCAGGAATGAACGCGGCTATCCGTGCCGTGACCCGCGCCGCCATTTTTAACGGATTTAAAGTGAAAGGAATTTATAGAGGTTACGAGGGGCTGATTGCCGGTGAAGTGAAAGAACTCACGACGGAAGATGTAAGTAGCATTATCCAGAGGGGAGGCACCATACTGAAAACAGCTCGCTCCGAGACTTTCACCACTCCCGAAGGACGCAAGAAAGCTTATAAGGTCATACAGAAAGAGAACATCAATGCTTTGATAATTATCGGTGGAGACGGTTCCCTGACGGGAGCCCGTATCTTTGCGGAGGAGTATGATGTGACGTGCATAGGATTGCCCGGCACCATTGACAATGACCTATATGGTACCGATTTTACCATAGGATATGATACGGCATTGAACACCATTGTGGAATGCGTGGATAAAATCAGGGACACGGCAACCTCCCATGACCGTATCTTCTTTGTCGAAGTGATGGGGCGTGATGCGGGCTTCCTGGCACAAAACAGCGCAATAGCTTCCGGTGCTGAAGCGGCCATCATCCCGGAGGACAGGACGGACGTGGACCAGTTGGAAACATTCATCGGGCGCGGATTCAGAAAGACGAAAAACAGCAGCATCGTAATTGTGACCGAAAGTCCTGAAAACAAGAATGGAGGTGCCATATATTACGCCGACCGGGTAAAGAAGGAATATCCCGGGTATGATGTCAGGGTTTCTATCCTGGGCCATCTGCAACGGGGTGGTGCTCCGAGTGCCAATGACCGTATACTGGCAAGCCGGCTGGGTGAAGCCGCAATCCAGGCCTTAATGGAAGGCCAGCGAAATGTTATGATAGGCATACGGAACAACGAGATTGTTTATGTTCCTTTTGTCCAGGCAATCAAAAAGGACAAGCCTATTGACAAAAGCCTGATCCGGGTCCTTAACGAATTATCGATCTAAAATAACCGTTAATATGTCAGAAGTTGCTCCTTTAATATCGGATCTTGCCATAATTCTGATTATTGCCGGTATTGTAACCGTCATTTTCAAGTGGCTGAAGCAACCGGTCATATTGGGCTACATTGTAGCCGGTATTATGGCGGGTCCTTCCGTTTCTCTGGTCCCGACTGTTTCCGATCCTGCCAATATCAAAATATGGGCGGACATCGGTGTCATTTTTCTGCTGTTCGCGATGGGACTGGACTTTTCGTTCAAGAAATTGATAAATGTGGGCATTACGGCTATCGTTGCCACTGTCACTATTGTATGTGGCATGATGTTCATAGGTTATACAGCGGGGAATGCAATGGGGTTCTCCCACATGAGCAGTATTTTTCTGGGTGGAATGTTGTCCATGTCGTCCACGGCCATCGTATTCAAGGCCTTCAATGACATGGGACTTCTCCAACAGAAATTCACTGGCATTGTCTTGGGGATTCTTGTTATCGAAGATCTGGTGGCTGTAGTGATGATGGTTGTTCTTTCCACGTTGGCGGTAGGCAAACATTTTGAAGGGAAGGAGATGCTGGAAAGTATATTGAAGCTGGCCGCTTTCCTGATTTTCTGGTCGGCATTGGGTATCTATCTGATACCTACCCTGCTGAAGAAGATACGCCGTTTCACCAGCAACGAGATTTTATTGATAACCTCTCTGGGACTTTGCCTGGGAATGGTGATGATTGCGACAAAAGCGGGATTTTCTGCCGCATTGGGAGCCTTTGTCATGGGGTCCCTGCTGGCAGAGACCGTTGAAGCGGAAAAAATCGTACATATCGTACAGCCGGTAAAAGACCTGTTCGCTTCCATATTTTTCGTGTCGGTAGGAATGATGATCGATCCTGCCATGATGTGGGAATATGCCGTCCCTATTCTCATCCTGACATTGCTGGTACTGTCCGGTCAGGTACTGTTCGGGAGCTTTGGTGTCTTGCTTTCCGGCCAGCCGTTGAAAATTGCCATACAGTCCGGCTTTTCACTGACACAGGTCGGTGAATTCGCATTCATCATCGCATCTTTAGGCGTCAGTCTGAATGTTACGGACAAGTATCTCTATCCGGTCATAGTGGCAGTATCTGTCATAACGACTTTTCTTACCCCCTATATGATACGGCTTTCGGAACCAGCATACCGGTTTATAGACATCCACATGCCTGAATCCCTGAAAGATTATCTCGTACACTATACGTCCGGGGCAATGACTGTAAAACACCAGGGTACTTGGCATAAACTGATCCGGTCTATGCTGGTGTCTGTCACACTCTATCTGGTCGTATGCGTTTTTTTCATCACTTTATATTTTTCCTATGTGCATCCTTTGATTAGGAAAAGTCTGCCGGGAATGGAAGGGAACTTGTTGGGCTTCATCATCATCTTTCTTGTCATATCCCCGTTTCTATGGGCCATCATCATGAAAAGGAACAATTCAACCGAGTTCCGTAAACTCTGGACGGACAACAAGTTCAACAGAGGGCCTTTGGTATCAATAGTACTTGTCAAAATACTGATCTGCACGATTATCATGATGAGTATCATTACCCATCTTTTCAATGTTGCCTTGGGAGCCGGGTTGGTAGTCTCTTCCATTATCATTGCCGTCATTTATTTTTCCAAGCGGATCAAGAAACGGTCGCTGACTATAGAGAGACAATTTATGGCAAACTTTCAGGGGACGGACGGGAATGGACTTTCTACAGAAAGTGATACAGGCTCCACCTTTGGCAGCAATATCCCGTTCAAGGAATTACATTTGGCGGATTTCACAGTATCCCCTGATTCCATATATGTGGGCAGAACATTAAAAGAAAGCAGCTTGCGCACCTTGTTTCAGATAAATGTGATTTCAATCACCCGTGGAGAAAAACGCCTAGATATACCACAAGGGGAAGAACATCTCTATCCATATGACAAGGTTACGGTCGTAGGTACGGACCGACAGTTGGAAAGCTTCCGGACATCCATGGAGCAAAAGAAGGTAGAAAGGAACGGGAACGGAACATCCTCGCAGGATGAGATGGAAATAGGGCAATTTCCTGTCGAAGGAGGTTCACCATTGATCGGAAAGACGATCCGGGAGGCAGACATATCGGATAGCATCATTATCGGAATAGAGAGGAGTACCGTGAATATTATGAATCCAGACCCTGATACAATTTTCAAGGAGAATGATACGGTATGGATTGTCGGTAAACGAAAAATAATAAAAGGACTGAATAAAGATTAGGACTTATTTAATTAAAATGTCATGGAATATTCAAGTTATAATGTAAATACCCCTCAGTGGAGGGAGATTACAGTAGGTTCACATCTTCCTGCAGAACTGCGAAAACTTGCAGAAATCGCACATAATCTCTGGTGGACATGGAATGATGACGCAAAGAAACTGTATTGTGATTTGGATTCGGAACTTTGGAAAGAGGTGGAACAGAATCCGGTATTGTTTCTGGAGCGGATAAATTATGAGAAGCTTGTAGCGCTGGCACATGATGAGAACTTTGTCTATAAAATGGATGCCGTCTATTCCGCCTTCAAAAAATACGTAGATGTGGAACCGGATCACCAGCGCCCGTCAATAGCTTATTTCAGCATGGAATACGGCTTGGATGAAGTCCTTAAGATATATTCCGGCGGTTTGGGAATGTTGGCGGGGGATTACCTGAAAGAGGCGTCGGACAGCAATGTGGACCTTTGTGCCATAGGACTTTTGTACCGTTACGGTTATTTTGACCAGTCGCTTTCCATGGACGGCCAGCAGACAGTCAATTATAAAGCGCAGAATTTCGGGCAGCTCCCGATTGAAAAGGTAATGCAACCGGATGGGAAACAACTGGTAATCCACGTCCCCTATGCCGACAGTTTTGTGGTACATGCCAATGTCTGGAAAGCCAGTGTGGGGCGTATTCCCCTTTATCTGCTGGATACGGACAATGAACTCAACAGCGAGTTTGACCGCCCTATCACTCACCATCTGTATGGAGGCGACTGGGAGAATCGGCTAAAACAGGAAATACTGCTTGGCATAGGCGGGATGATAACGCTGAGAGCTTTAGGTATAACGAAAGATGTATATCACTGTAATGAGGGGCATGCCGCACTGATCAATATCCAGCGGCTTTGTGATTACATAAATGGCGGCTTGAATTTCGGGCAGGCCATGGAGCTGGTACGTGCTTCCTCACTTTATACCGTACATACTCCCGTACCCGCTGGTCATGATTATTTTGACGAAGGGCTTTTCAATAAATATATGAAGGGATATCCTGGCAAGTTGGGTATAACCTGGGATAACCTGATGGATCTCGGGCGTCACAATCCGGGAGACAAGGAGGAACGTTTCTGCATGTCTGTCTTCGCCTGCAAGACCTGCCAGGAGGTAAACGGTGTCAGCAAGTTGCATAAATCGGTATCCCAGCAAATGTTTGCGCCGATCTGGAAGGGATACTTCCCGGAAGAGAACCATGTGGGTTATGTAACCAACGGGGTACATCTGCCTACCTGGTGTGCGGCAGAATGGAAAAAGCTTTTCAAGGACAATTTTGATGAGAATTTTTTCTGCGACCAGTCCAATCAGAAAATCTGGGAGGCCGTCTATGGCATCCCGGATGAAGAGATATGGAATACCCGGTTAAAACAGAAAGCAAAATTGCTGGACTATATCAAAAGCAAATGCAGCAAGGACTGGCTCAGGAGTCAGATTGATCCGGCATTGAGCGTTTCCATTTTTGAGAGATTCAATCCCGATGCTCTTCTAATAGGCTTCGGACGCCGTTTTGCTACATATAAGAGGGCTCATCTTCTGTTCACGGATATAGACCGACTTGCCAGGATTGTGAATAATCCGAAATATCCGGTACAGTTCATCTTTGCAGGCAAAGCCCATCCCAATGACGGTGCCGGGCAGGGGCTGATCAAGCAAATCGTGGAAATATCCCGGCGTCCGGAATTTTTAGGTAAAATCATATTCTTGGAGAATTACGACATGGACCTGGCACGCCATCTTATCTCGGGGGTGGATATTTGGATGAACACCCCTACGCGGTTGGCAGAAGCTTCGGGTACGTCGGGCGAGAAGGCATTGATGAACGGTGTGCTTAATTTCTCCGTGCTGGACGGTTGGTGGTATGAAGGATACCGTAAGGATGCTGGATGGGCACTGACTGATAAAAGGACTTATCAGAATGAACAGTACCAAAACCAGCTGGATGCCGAAGCCATCTATTATTTGTTGGAGCATGACATCCTGCCACTGTATTACGAGCATGGGGGGAAGAACTATTCGGAAGACTGGGTCAAGTATATCAAGAACTCAATCGCACAAATCGCTCCCCATTTTACCATGAAAAGACAGTTGGACGACTACTATGACAGGTTCTATAACAAACTGTCAGAGCATTTCCACATTCTGGCAGCCGACAACTTTGCGAAGGCGAAAATGATGGCTGACTGGAAAGCAAACGTCCGAAGCAGATGGGATGCCATAGAAATCAAATCCATAGAGGCAGGGAATGGGCTGAATGCCACGGTTGAAGCCGGAAAGGAATATGAGGTGACGGTTGTCGTTGATGAGAAAGGCCTGGATGACGCAATCGGAATAGAATCGGTCATTATCAGGCGTGAAGACGGTCAGGATCACATATATGAGGTTATTCCCCTTTTGCCGGTTTCCAAGAATGGGAATTTATATACCTTTAAGGCGACATCCGGCATTTTCAACGCTGGAAGCTTCAAGCAGGCCTTCCGTATGTATCCCAAGAATGCTTTGTTACCTCACCGACAAGATTTCTGTTATGTACGATGGTTTTAATGAACAGTAAAAGGATATGCAAAAACAACGTATGAGCGGGCAAAATCAAAAAACAGATAAACGGATAGCATGGCCGATCATCATCATGAACTTCACGGGAGTGTATGACTACGAGGCGTTTGCCCGGAACAATAAATTTATATGGCTGGATTGTCGTCATCTTTATGGTACAGATGGCTACTGTGACAGGGAGGGGGCTTTGGCTTTGAAGGGGATGATTGCTGATTATCCGGCGGAGGGAGTCCATTTCATTGATTCAGGCAATTATCATTATTTGACTAAATTCTGGACAGACAAACTTGAAACTCCGTTTTCGCTGATTGTGTTCGACCACCATCCCGATATGCAGCCACCGTTGTTTGACAACATACTTTCTTGCGGAAGTTGGGTAAAGGATATATTGGACCATAACAACAACTGCAAGAAAGTAATTATCGTAGGTTCTTCAGACAAACTGATACAGGCTGTGCCGAAAGGATATGAAAGACAAGTTCGGTTTTACAGTGAAACTACGCTCATGCACGAAGAGGGTTGGCAGAACTTTTCTTCCGGACATATCAACGGACCGGTTTACATTTCCATAGACAAGGATGTCTTGAATCCGGCTTCGGCAGCAACAAACTGGGATCAAGGTTCTCTCAGCTTATGGGAATTGGAGAAACTGCTGGCTGTTATTCTTCAGAAAGAACAGGTAGTAGGCATTGACATCTGTGGGGAATGCTCCACAACACTCAATCTTTTTGAAGAAAAACGGGAAACCGTCATGGATAGCCAGGCAAACAAAGAATTGCTCAGATTTATCCGGTCATCCTCCGGCCTTCAATAGAATTAGTTTTTTTGTTATTATAATTATCATATAAAAATAAAATAATTTAGCTTTATGGAAACAATTGTTCGTAGAATTGGACTTGTTGCACACGATGCAATGAAAAAAGACATGATAGAGTGGGTTCTCTGGAACTCGGAACGTCTGATAGGACATAAATTCTATTGTACGGGTACAACCGGTACACTAATTAAAAAAGCCCTTGAAGAAAAACATCCTGAAATCAAATGGGATATCACAATCCTGAAATCTGGTCCTTTAGGAGGTGACCAGCAAATTGGTTCGCGGATCGTAGAAGGAGAAATAGACTATCTGTTCTTTTTTACAGATCCGATGACACTACAGCCGCATGATACGGATGTGAAAGCATTGACCAGACTGGCTGGAGTTGAAAATATTGTTTTCTGCTGTAACCGTTCGACTGCGGACCACATTATTACGAGTCCCTTATTCACTGACCCAACTTACGAACGTATTCACCCGGATTACACCAATTACACGCAGCGTTTTGAAAACAAGGGAATCATATCTGAAGCAGTGGAGCAAGTGAAAAAGCGGAGGAATAAAAGTGAGAATAACATTTCTAAATGAACTGTAATAAGTAGTAGAATATTTATAAGGCTATCTAAGAAACAAGTTGTTTACATCTTTCAGAATAGGTATCAGCTGAATAGTAATCTGCTAAGTTTGTGTCAAAACGTTGGCACAAACTCTTTTATATTTTACAGTTCTGCTATATTTTCTTTTGGCTATGCTGCTTTTTCCAGGGGCAGCGGATTTTTCCGGTTGGCAAGCTTTCCTTTAAGCGTATAGCCTAGCCAGTCTGAACATGAAGAATTTCAGATCAGCCACCCCTCTAAACTGGCTTCGAAGAGCTTTGATTTTAGCATTGAACGACTCCGCTGAAGCATTTGTCAATCGTTCTTCAAAATTTTAGGGGAAATACCTAAAGATACAAAAAGCCAACTAATTCGCAATACTTTTAGTATGAATTAGTTGGCTAATTTTATAGGATTTACTGAATATCCCCTAGTTAAAACAGCTATGCACAATTCCTTTTATTCCGTTTTCAGGTATATGGCATACAAATTGTCAATAATACCATCTGCTAAGCCAATGACCGGAACATGGATATACTCAGCTTTGACAATACCTGCAATTATCAGAAATATCTCAGCGGCGGGAACAATAACATCTGCACGGTCAGTTTTCAGATTAAATTCTTCCATGCGCTGTTATACCGGCACCACGAGTGACCGTTTCTCCGGATGGTATGAATTTGAAGTATCAACATAAAATCGGATTGTTATGGAAACCGTATGTTTTGAAAGGAAGGCGTTCGAGGAATTTGCCATGAAAATCGAACGGTTCATACATAGGGTGGAGGGAATCCCCATCTGGATTTGAAAGGCGTGAAGAGGACGGCTGGCTGGCTCGACCACCAGGATGTCTGCCTGAAGCTGAAAATCAGCAAGCGCACCTTGCAGACCTTGCGGGATAACGGCACGCTCGCCTATACCAAGATAGGCAACCGTACCTATTACCTGCCGGAAGACGTGGAGCGTATCGTCACGAAAGTGGAGGACAGACGCAAGGATGCACGCTACAGGGGGCACACCATTTGAAGGAATTGAACTGAAGTATCAACAAAAGACAAATGAGCAGTATGTATAATAGAGTTTATATCGAATAATTGATTAAAGCGTTCTTTGATTTATCTTTGTGATCTAAAAAGTTCAATTGATGTATTACGACAAGATTCGCCACCGTCATAGCCAAGTGCTTGCTGCGACAGGATTAACTCCTGCTGAGTTTGACGCTTTGCTAATAACTTTCAAGTACCATTGGGATGAATATTACAGCCATTTTACCTTGGAAGGTAAAGTGCGCCAACGTATATCTTACAACAGTGTTGTCTCTGATTCAGGACAAAATGTTCTTCATATTGGTATATCTGAAGACCAATCCCCTTCAGGAACTCCATGCTATTCAGTTTGAGATGACCCAGCCCCAGGCCAATAGATGGATTCACCTTCTTTCTGAGATTCTCCGGCGTACATTGAAAACGCTTGGTGAATTGCCTGACCGTAACTCCAAATGTCTGATACACATTCTTCAAGGGTGCGAAGAAGTCTTGTTGGACGGAACCGAGCGACCTATTCAGCGTCCTTTGGATGAAGACTGGCAGTCTGCATGCTATAGTGGTAAAAAAAACTCATAGCATAAAGAATAACCTGTTATGTACTAACAATCTTCGGATTGTATGGTTGAGCTCCACATACAAAGGTCATGTCCATGACAAAAAGATTTGTGATGAAGAACCTCTTCTACTTCCCAAAGGTATTAGGCTCTGGCAGGATACAGGTTTCATCGGACACAAACCGGATGGAGTTGAAATATGCATGCCCAAAAAGAAACCTAAAGGGAAAGAGCTTACTTGTGTTGAAAAACAAGAGAACAAGCGGATTTCCGGAGTTAGGATTAAAGTGGAGCATGCCATAGGTGGTATGAAAAAATGCCGTATTGTCAAAGAACGATTCAGATGCCATAAATTCGGTTTCGAAGATATGGTGATTCTTATTGCTTGTGGATTACACAACTTCAGAATCAGTCACAAAATGAGTCATATAACAAATTAATCTATATAATGTTTCATTAGTGTCCCATTAAAATTGGGACGAATTAAAAATTAAATAAACTTGGCCCATTTGGTCCGAATCGTTCTTTGTCATTTTGAAATTTAGTTTTATCAAAGAGGTCTCTCAGATGAGTCTTATCAGTCAATGAGATGCTCAGTATTTGTAACACTTCATATGTACTTCTGTTCAGTTGCATATCGTGTTGAATGATTGCCACCAAACAGTAAGCGCATATAGCAGCATATATCTGTATTCGAACAGCATTCTCTGTAGTTCCCCAAAATCTTTTGATTTTAAGGTGCTGCTTGAGCCATTTGAAAAACAGCTCTACCTGCCAGCGATTTTTATAAAGTTCAGCAACTTGAAGCGCAGATATATGCATCGCATTGGTTATGAATGTAAATTCTCGTTCTTGTTCTTCATCCCAATATTTAACCAATCTAAGTGGCTCTGGATAATATTGTTTAGGATAGAATCCTGTCAGAAATACACTTGCGTCTGAAAGCACATTCTTAGGCAGCCTACGTTTCCATTGGATGGATTTGTACCCGAGATTCTTTTTTGCTCTGACAACAAAGTAGGCTTCAATTTGATGAATTTTATACAGTATTTTGAAGTTGTTATAACCGCGGTCAAAGATGTAATAAGAGCTTGGTTCATAAGGAATTTCAATCATAACTTTAGAATCGTGTACGGATGCTTCCGTGATATGAAAGAATGCAGGAATCTGTGTTTCCACATCATATAATGTATGCACTTTGATACCACCTTTCTTTTTGCGGAATTTTGCCCACCAAAAGACTGAAAGGCACAGGTCAATAGTAGTCGAATCGAAAGCATAAACGTTACCGCCAAGTTTGAAAATATGATTAGCACACTTTTGTCGTGCTTCGCTAACCAGGTAGTAAGCATATTCTTCAAAGATGTGATAGTCTCTATCTTGATTTGCTCTTGCCAGCGATGACTTTGATACATTTTTACCCATTCCTAAATGATAACATTTGGAATGATGAGCTTCAAGAGCAACTATCAAATCTCGCAGACTTTCACGATTAGAAAGTTGACCAAACATCAAAGCAAGTAGTTGATTCCAGCAGGTGAAGTGCTTCACATATTTATCACCATCATACTTGGTGACTATGCGGTTAAACTTACTTCGATTCAGAAATGAAGCCAATTGAGCGAAAACGTATTTGTCTTGGAACATATGCCATCGGATTAATCTGATGCAAAGCTACAAATTCAAGTCCGTTCGCTCGGAAAATCGCTGTAACTAACTAAATTTCAAATATTTCAAAGAACTCTTTTAGATTTTAATGGGACAACAATGATAATGTTTAATGAATTGAAAACGAAAGACGATGCGTGGATGCAGTCCATCCACGAGCGTATCGACCGGCTGTCGGCGATGATTGACGGCATTTTCGGAGATGGCGCGGTTCCGCCAAAAGAAGACGTGTACCTGTGCGACAGTGAGGTGGCGTGTATGCTGAAAGTCAGCCGCAGGACATTGGGCGAGTATCGGAGCAACGGCACGCTGCCTTACTATGTACTTGGTGGCAAGGTCTTGTACAAGAGGAGCGAGATCGAGCAGGTGTTGGAACGGGAATATAGGAGTGTCGGCAAGGCGCGGGGAAGCGGATGAAGATTCCATTTACCTGTTTTTTACGCACTTGTACAGGCTGCGGGCATTAAGACTGTCCGCATAAAGGCTGGACGTTTGCGTGCGCCAGCCACAGACTGTTTTTTAGAGGTGAGGGAGTTTGCCGTCTGGAAAAAGAACCTCTTTTTGGACTTTGGCACAAAGTCGTCCCCTGCCCGGTATCAGACTGTAATTCCTGTATGCAATCCTTTTCTGACTGTTCTCGTAACAGTCTGTTTCAATCCTGCCTGACCTTTGTTTACTTTTCATAAAGAGACTGTACCGCCTTTGTGACCGGGATATGAAACCGAAAGATTGTTTTTGACGGTTGCTAAAAAAGAAAAATCAAAGGTGTTTTGCATGTTCCGTAAAAAATCGTACCTTTACATAAAGTGAGTTGCACATCAACGCAATTGATGCAAGTATGTAGAAACCAGAACGGTTGCCAACTCGTTACCTCGTTTTTTGATGATCCGCATAAACTTTTATTCTTAGCGGATTATGTGATTCTTTCAAAAATAATCTCTATTTTGGGAATACGGCTTTCTGAATATCGGAAATTCTATGTGCCTGCCGTTTTACATCCCCTCCCTACAATCTACAACGACATGCTATCAGAACACTTCCCCATAAAATTTCTATTTTTCCTGTGAAATTATTCTCTTATTCAAAAAAAATAGTATCTTTGTCCTATAAAAGTTGTTCATAAGTATGAGACTGTAAAGTACTGAAATTAGCACAATCTCCAAATCGTTACCTTAGACTTTTCAGAACTTCCATAAGCGTTTGTCTTTCAAATTAATCCATCAAATTGATAAGAATTTAAAGTAGGTTCCGTGCCCTGTGTTCCATCTTGTTTGTGCTTTTGGATGAACAAGATGAAACGCATGGAACGGTCGTACGTGAAATAATTCCAGATCCAGTCGATCAGTACAATTAGCTTATTCTTGATTCCTAAGATGGAACGTAAATGTACGAGCATCCAAACCAACCATGCCGTAAATCCATGTAATTTCACCTTATTTAAATCGGCAACCGCTTTATTCCTGCCGACAGTAGCTAAAGTTCCTAAATTCTTATAATGGAAAGGTCTCGGTTTTTTTAGAGCCTCGATCCGTTGTAGATTTTCGGCTAATAACTCACCTTGCTGAATCGCTACCTGAGCGACTTGCGGATGTCCGTTCGGGTAATCCGGTTCTGCCATCCAGCAGACATCTCCTATGGCGAATATATTGGATAAGCCTTTTACTTGATTACATTCATTGACGATAATCCGTTCCCCCCGGGTCAAGAGTTCTCCTTCGATATGATCGAAATGCACCGCTTTCACACCACTTACCCAAAGTAAGGTTCTAGTGGGTATGGTTTGGCCGTCATCTAAGAAAACGTTCCCATCCTTATAGTCCACGACACGCTTCTGAAGAATGATGTTAACGCCCATATCCTCAAGGAAGCGTTTAGCGTTGGAGGAGGCTTCCGGAGACATGGCCCCTAGTAATTTAGAGGACCCTTCTATCAGATAGATATTCATATGAAAGTTTCCTAGATCCGGATAGTCTTTCGGCAAAACAAACCGTTTCATCTCGGATAAGGCGCCGGATACTTCTACACCTGTAGCCCCTCCACCTACAACAACTATATTTAGCAAAGCTTGCTTCTCGTCCGGGTCCGTACAAGTAGTCGCTTTCTCTAAATTAATTAATAAGGTGTCTCGTAAAGCTAACGCCTCTTCTACCGTTTTCATGGGTAGAGACTGTTCCTCGATCGTTTTGTTTCCAAAGAAGTTGGTGATAGTTCCAGCGGCGATTACAAGATAATCATATTCCAATTCGCCGATGGAGGTTTGAATGGTATGCCCTTTCGGATTGACGCCATAGACCTCTGCCAACCGGAAGTAAAAGTTCTTTCTCTTCTGGAATATCTTTCGATATGGAAAGGATATTTCATTATATTCTAAGCCGGAGGACGCTACTTGATAAAGCAGGGGAGGAAACTGGTGATAGTTGTTCTTGTCGATTAAGACTACTTGAAACTTGCTCTTTTTCAATTTCTCAGCTAGTTTTAACCCCCCAAATCCGCCCCCGATAATTACGACCCGCTTTTTGTCTGTGTAAGGAATGTTGAAGCCCATGATCTAAACGCTTTTTTTATATAAACATAGAAAGAAGCGAATTGGTTCTTCCGTTAATTATTAATGAATGTAAGCGGGTAGAGGCTTTATTTACAGGAAGGTTTATCGTGTTTCGGGGAAATACGTTTCTTTACCTTCCGCTTCAATCGCAAAAACTGCAATATGGAAAGTATACGCATCAAGATTATGAATAAGATAACCCCTAGCAAAATATAGCAAATTATCGGCGATGTCATTTTACCCTCTTCTTCACAAATTTTATCCCAGTCTTTAATTTGGAATAGTAAAACATAAAAAAATATGGTGGTCATTATACACTATCTTTTATTAGATCATCCATACGGATAGGTGTCTAAAATCAATGAGGCAAAGATAAATGAGTATAACTTATTAGGAGTTATACAACTTGACAATTTAAATGTATATTCTGATAGGGGGTGTTTTTTACAACGATTTAAGTTTTTTCCTTAGCTCCGTGGGACTATATCCAAAGCGTGCCTTGCAAAATTTGTAGAAATGCGAATGCGAGGAGAAATCGAATTCATCTATTATATTCTTAAAATCATCCTCGCTGTTAGCTATGGCGACCAATAGTCGTTTGGATTTCTCTTGCATCAGCCATTCGTAGGCTGGAATACCGAAAACTTTTTTAAACTTCATCCGAAAGGAATTTACTCCGTAACCTATCATTTGAGCTAGATCTGTTACTGTTTTAGCTTTTATATAATTCTCGGCGATGAGTCTCTCAAACTCTGCTGAATGCGTACTTGATAAATAGAAAAAGTAGTCTAATTCCTCTTTTCTATAAAGCTTTTTCAGTAAGTAGAATAATTCCGTTCTCTTTAATTCATACAAAGGGTAGTTCAGGAAATTATTTTCAAGATATTGTCCGACAAGTTCTAGAAAACCGTATAAAGGTTCCACTATTTTCAGTTCTATCCACTTAGAGATAGGTTGAGGTAATATTCCGTACGGATGTTGGTAATACGGTAACTCATTCATCGTTAAACTGTCAAAAAAGAAAATGATGATTTTTGAACCTAGTGTGATATCATATGTGTAATTTTCAAATGATCTTAGAAAGATCATATACTGTTCACCGATTGTTTTCTTTTCTTCTTTAGTGGAATATATAGTTATGGATCCGCTTAAGATAAAAATAATCATATCGCTGGATAAACCAGATAGGGTTTGTGTTATTTCCTCTGACATCAATATGATACTAAAGCCAGCGTGTAAGATTCGGTTTTCAGATGTTTCCGGAGAAATTCTGTTAATAAGCTTGTTCATAAAATTATTGTTATTTAGTTTGTCATACAAATATTTCCCCCTTCAGTAAATCTAGATGCAAAAAAAGCGCAATGTATTAGTATGGTCTGTATACAAACTATCATTTTTTGTATACATTATGATATGAATGAAAAATAAATAGGAATCAGAGGAGGTCTCTGATTCCTTGTAAAATAAGATCTCCCATTTTTTTATGGGAAGAATTAAGTTCACTAATACTTTAGGAGGGTAATTTCTATTATCACAATAGAATGAAATAAAAACTAAATACGTCTTACAGATGAAAATAAGACATTACGTGTGAACAAGCTTGAATATTATAACGTATTGTATTTTATTTTCTTAGTCGTTTTATTTATCCGTGCGGAATGGAAGCACCGGTAATCCTTGTACGTTTTGCAAGTTGCCAATTTGGAAATTCCGGAAGCCATAACGAACGGCTATTGGGGCTTTTACGTCTGGAGCTGAGATAATAACGGTTTTTTTGTTAGCGTCTATAGTTGCGTTAGCCTTGTGGAAACGCATGTCTTTTCCGGCTATCTCGAAGCCTATGATCCCGTTATCTCGATTGAAGCCATCTTCCGCATTCTTGAAAAAAAGAATGATTTTATCTTTATCTACTTCCATATGATCGTATTGGGGGCCCTCACAAGCGATGGTTGTATAACCATAGGTTTTGTTTAGAGCCATATAACAAAGACGCTCACCGATCTTTTGTTTTTCTTTGGGGTGTATTTGCCGTTTCTCGTAATCCTGTACCAGATCGTTCGTGGAAACAATACCGCTATTGGGGATCAACCGGGTAGCTTTGTATTGCTCTTCACGAAGGTACGCGGCTTGGTCTCCTTCTCCATATTCGTAAGGGGCGATTTCTACCAGATAGAAAGGTAATTCTTCTTGTCCCCATAATCCTCTCCAATGTTCTACCATTGTCGCTAGGCGTTTAGCGTAGTCCGGGTGTCCGACATTTGACTCTCCTTGATACCATAGGAAACCTCTGACCGTATATTTGCTGGCCGGTTTCAGCATTCCGTTATACATGATCATGGGTTGTAGCATCGGATGGATTTTCTCATCGTTACCCGCTAAGGATAGATCGATATCGCTATAATTCCGCAGGATGTCTTTGGGCAACCAACCTTCAACCGTGGAACCGCCCCAGCTACAATTGATGATACCTACCGGGACATTCAATACCTCGGTCAATAGGGTCGCGAAGAAATAGGCGGTAGCTCCGAACTCCGGGGCGTTTCGCGGATCACATACTTTCCATTCGCCACCTACCGGATAATCTTTCGGTTCCAAGGCTCCGACCCGTTGGATCGTAGCGTAACGGATCGAGTTCTTATATTTCCCGGATGTAGCGATAGCGTGGTTTCCTCCCTCGATAGGGCAGTGCCAGAAACCTCTTAATGGCATTTCCATATTGGATTGGCCGGAACCGAACCATACCTCGCCGATCAGAAGATCATGCAAGACAATCTTGTCTTGTCCATTCTTTAATGTTAACTGTTGCTTTTCGAAACTGGCCGAGGGCGTCTGAACCCAGATTTCCCATCTGCCTTGATCGTTTACTTGGGCCGTGTATTCCGTATTGTCCCAAGAACTACGGACTTTCAGGCTTGAATTTGGGGTTGCATTTCCCCAGAGCCGTACTTTAGTGGCTTGTTGGAGTACCATGTTGTCGCTTACCAAAGCTGGCAGCTTGATCTCGGCCCGGAGGTTCACCAAACCGAGAAGGAGGCCTATCACCATCCAATAGAATTTGTTCATATCGCTTGTTTTTTTGATGTCGGAAGCTTCCGACGGTTGTTAATCTGATAAAAAAGAGCCGGCAGGCGGTCTGCCGGACGGTTATTCGCCGGCAAGTCGTTCGATAATCTCCATACACATCCGTCCGTTGTGATAGGGACATTTCCAGAAACCGGCCTTGTCATCCTCGCGATTGATCTCGTGATCGAGCGATACGCTCCAATGCCATTCCCCTTGTTCCTTGTCGATCAAATAACGCTGAATGAATTTCCAGCATGTATAGGCTGTGCCTAAGGCAGGCTCATCTCCGAAATGTTGATACAAGTTGAAATGACCCACTACATTCTCGGCTTGCACCCACCAATGCAGGTCCGTGTCGGCTTTCTTCTCATTCGGGTGATACTCGTAAATGAGGCTACCGTTCGCTAATAACCCGTCTTCGGCCGCTATCGCTACCTTTTGAACCAAGGGCTCTACTTTCTGAAGAATCTCGTTGTCTCCCAATTCGATAGCGGCCTCATGCAGTAACCAAGATGCCTCTATATCATGACCATAGGAGATGATACGGTATTTGCTTTCCCAATCCTCGTTGAAAAAGAGGTTTAAATGATAGGTACGGTGATCCAGAATCTTGTCGGTGAAAATCAGGATCAAGTTTCGGAGTTGTTTTTTGAGGTGCTCGTCTTTCCATACCCGATACAAGTTAGTATAAGGTTCGAGGATATGCAGATGGGTGTTCATAGTTTTTTTCTCATTCTCATCCTTGTCGCTTAGTCGCATATCCTCTATCAGTTTCCAGTCTTTCGTAAAGGCTTCCATATAACCGTTCTTTTCCGGGTCGAAACTATATTGTTCGATTGCCTTGAAGAGACGGATCGCATAATCCAACGCTTCTTTATCTCCGGTAGCCCGGTTGTACTCGCTTAATCCGTAGATAGCGAATCCTAAGGCGTAGATTTGCTTTTTGGTTTGCACGGGTTGACCGGTATAGTCTAATTCCCAGTAAATACCCTCGAATTCTTGGTCGTAGAATTTATCGATAAGGTAACGTTTGGCACGGGTCGCCGTTTCCAGATATTCCGGCTTTCGTAATAAACGGTATGCGGCGGAGAATGTCCATAGGATACGGGCGTTCAAGATGGCGCCTTTAGGGGCATGTACGACTCGTTGATTGTTTCCCGTGATTTGCCCATGGAAACCACCATACTCACTATCTATCATTCGGTTCATCCAGAAAGGGAGGATATTGTTCTCTAGCTCCCATTGAACCTCGTTTTGTAAATCTTCGGTGATTTTATTCATTTGTTTCTTTTCTTTTGGTTTCTAACGTAGCGGTGATTTCCTTCATCTTTGTCTCGCTAAGCGGGTAGAAGGCGATAAATACAACGGACAGGATCGTACCTACGGCCGGTAAGAAACTGAGGAACATCTTGATTCCGCTAATCGTTTCCTCGCTTTGTACGGTATTGGCCTGAAACCCGAAGAAAGCGAGTAGCCAGCCTGTGATTGCCGTGCCGATCGCCCATCCGAATTTCTGGCTCATGGACGAGGAACTGAAGATCAATCCTGTGGCACGGTTCCCTGTTTTTAGTTCTGAGTAGTCCGTGCAATCGGCATACATGGACCAAAGTAGGGGGAAAATACTACCGGCACAAATACTGATGAACACTTGGAACGTGAATATCAGGGCTAGATCCGTCTTGTCGAGCCAGAAAAAGAGGATGCTTAAAACCGAGGCGATCAGCATGGAGCCCATATAGGTTCTTTTCTTTCCGATCTGGTTGCTTAATGGGGCGGCCAAGATCACGCCGACAATATTGGCCGCCTGTCCTACCGCCAGATATAATCCGCTTAAGACGAAGGAGACTCCGAAAAGAGATACATTGGCATAGGCTTCCTCAATGATAAAGTATTTGAAATAATATACGGTAGCCCCGTCGCGGATGGAATTGAAAACCAGAGCGGAGACACCTGCTCCCAATAGTATCCACCAAGGCTTGTTGTGCAATAGATCTCTCAAGTCATCTTTTAACGAGCCTTGTTGCTCTTTAATCGGTTTTACCCGTTCTTTTGTCCATGCGAAACATCCATAAAAGAGAATGGCGCACAGGATAGCGATAACTACGACAGCCATGGTCCATCCATGTTGTTGATCCGCCAATTCATCGCTATTTCCACTAAAGAAACACACCATCGGCATGAATAGCAACAGGGCTATAAAACTGCCAATATAGGCGAATACCATACGGTACGTAGAAAGGGTATTACGGTCTTGTGGCAACGGGCTCATTACTCCAAGCAAGGACGCATAAGGCACGTTTATAGCGGAGTACACCATCATCATCAAGGAATAGGTGATATAGGCATAGATCAAATTACCTGTTTGTCCGAAAGAAGGAGTCATGAAAGTGAGCACTCCGATAGCGGCGAACGGGATCGCCAGCCAAAGCAAATAAGGGCGAAATTTTCCCCAGCGTGTTTGCGTACGATCCGCCGCAACGCCGACAATCGGGTCAAAGACCGAGTCCCATATACGAGTTATCAAAAACATCGTACCTACGGCTGCTGCCGGTAATCCGAATACGTCCGTATAGAAAATCATCAAGTAAGCGCCAAACAGTTTCCAGAACATGGACGATGCCATGTCCCCGAAACCGTAGCCTATCTTCTCTGTTAGTTTAATCATATGAGTGGTTTTTGTAGGTTATTTCAGGAGTGGAAGATTTCGATCGATTAGCTTTTTCAGCGTCTCGACAGATGCGGTCGTAGTCAGCCCGTCGGCCGGAGTGTTCATGCAGTAATCTACCAATTTATCGATTGTGGATACAGCCACGTGCATACGGGTATCGGAAGACGCATAGTAAATATACACGGTTCCATCCTCATCCGCGATCCATCCGTTAGAGAATAAAACGTTGGATACATCGCCGATCCGTTCCTCATTTTCCGGAGCCATGAAATAGCCGGCGGGTGTGGCGATAGGTCTCGTGGGATCTTCCAATGCGGTCATATACATATAAAGCACGTAACGTAATCCGGCGGCGCATCCCCGTACGCCATGGGCGAGATGTAACCAGCCTCTCGGTGTCTTGATCGGGTGGGGGCCTTCGCCATTTTTCACTTCCTTGATCGTATGGTAGTAACGTTGGTCGATGATGGTTTCTTCCTTGACTTCGGCGTGCGTGATATCATCAATCAAGGCCCATCCGATACCACCGCCACTTCCTGCGTCGATAAATCCGTCTTGGGGGCGGGTGTAAAGGGCGTATTTGCCATTTACGAATTCCGGATGTAATACGACGTTACGTTGTTGGCTCTTGGTCTTTAAATCCGGGAGACGTTCCCAGTTTTTCAAGTCTTTTGTCCGGGCGATAGCTGCCGTGGCGGTTGCCGAGGATAGATCTCCGGGAGCTGCGTTCGGGTCATGGCGCTCGGCGCAAAAGATTCCGTAAACCCAGCCGTCTTCATGAGCGGTTAGGCGCATGTCGTAAATATTCGTGGCCGGGACAAGATCGTCCGGCATGGTTACCGGGTAATCCCAAAAGCGGAAATTGTCTACTCCGTTCGGGCTTTCGGCTACGGCGAAGAAGGATTTACGGTCGCTTCCTTCTACACGTACCATTAATATATATTTGTCATTCCATTTGATCGCACCGGAGTTCATGGTTGCGTTCATGCCGATGCGTTCCATCAAGTAGGGGTTTGTCTTTTCATTTAAGTCATATCTCCAGAAGATCGGGGTATGCGCGGCTGTCAGTACAGGGTGTTGATAACGGGTGAAGATTCCGTTTCCGTCTTCTAAAGGGATATTTTTCCGGCTTAACAAGGTTTCGTGTTTAGCGAAGAGTTCGTTTACTTTTTCTTGAAATTGTTCCATGATGTTTTTGCTTTAAATGATATTATCAGATGGTGGGAGACGGGGCACGCCCCGTCTCTACAACTGGATATGACGTGATTTATCTGGTTTATGTATGATGTTATTTATATAGGTTGATATCGGAGGCGAACAATGTTTTCGGATTTTCAAAGAACTTCTTGAAATCCTCGGCAGAGGCTTGTCCGGGATAAGGGCCAAAAAAGTGAGTGACTTTTTCACGGGCGTTTCTCCATACCAATACATAAGCGACCGGATATTTCTCCATGGCAGGCAGCAGGGTTCCCGTCCACCATGTGGAGTCTGGTACCCCTTCGTAGCCGGTCTCCGTGATCGCTATGATCTTATGGTTGGCTTTGCCTATGCTGTCTATTACGGAAAGACTGGTATCCATGCTTTTCAAGAAGAAATCCTTATCTTCCCGTTGGTAAGCGTCGAAGCCTAGGACGTCGATCAAGTCATGTCCGGGGTAACGTTCCAGATAAGACGCTTGATCCCGCGGCTCCGTACCTGTGGAATAAGCGTAAACGATCTGGTCTGCCGCTCCGTGAGCGTTTAGATAATCGGCGGTCATTCGCCATAGCGCCTTGTATTCATCCGTGGTACATAAATTCTGTCCCCACCAGAACCAACTTCCGGTGTGTTCGTGCCAAGGACGGAATAGGACGGGAATCTTGGTGCCATCGCTTGTTTTCAAGGAAAGGATGAAATCATTCACTTTGCCTAGCCAACTTTGGAATTTCTCATAGTTCTCCCCTTCCGGAAGGATCGATTTCACGACAGCATGGTCTGATACGTCCCAAGCGTCCCCTCCGGTTTTAGGGTTACGGGGATGCCAACTTAAAGATACCAAGCCTCCCCGGTTATATTGGTTGATGATTTCCTTGCGTATTTTCTCGAAAGGTACTTTATCAAGGCTTTTATCTCCCCCGAGTTCGATCTCTCCAAGATCAAAGCTGATAACGGCCGGATAATCGCCGCATACTTTTTGCACGTCTGAGCCTCCTTCGTCAAATTCCCATCCGATCCCATAAACCGTATCATCGTGATGTCCGAACATGATTCCTTTTTGTGGAGTCGCACGTAGGTTCTCTATTAAACGTTCTCTCGGCGAAACCTGTTCGCTTGTCGGTTCTAGTCCTTTCTTCGACGGTGAACAGGCGATTAGTGCCCCTAGGCATAACATGGTAATTAATTTCGTGTTCTTCATGATAACTGTCTTTCTTTATGAACGCAAATGTAAGAGGTATCGGGCAGACAATCTAGTATTATTTTATCTGATAGCGATATTATTTTCATTTTAACCGGAACGGTTGTTTGATTTGGAATTCATTGTTATCTTTGTGCATGTTAATTAATCAAATAGAATGACTATGGGAAAATGGAATGATTTACAAGAACAAGTGAAGGAAGGGAGAGAATGAGAGAAAGCCCGAAAGGAGAATTTGGGAAAGTTCTTTTATGATTTGGCGAAACTGACTTTTGCGGGTGTAGTTATATGTGGGGTTATCCCGTTGTATAAGAATCCGAATGATTTTTCACAGTGGGTAATGCTCATAACAGGTTTAGGAGGTACAGGAATGATTGCGGTTTGTGCAAATAGAATATTTAAATAATAACAGATATGAATAACATGACATTTTTGTTTTTAATTATTATCGTGGTAATGGGGATATTTCTTGCATGGACTTATTCCAAATCCGGTAAGAAATGGCTGAAGAACCTATAGCGAACATCTAGATATAGAACTATACCCAATACACGGATCTTATGGAATTATTTATTTTTTCTATAAGATCCGTGTATTGTTTTTGGTAACCCTTGGTTTCTAGTTCCCAACTTGAACCTGTATACGCTCTTTTGAAGTTATCCTCTTCTCAAATACTTTCGTGTCCAGCAGAATAGGGGCATTGACGAAATCCGGGACATTATAGGAATAGACAGAGCGATCGTAATAGGTTTCCGGATCTTCCTGGGGAAGGAGAAAGGGCTTGCTTATCTTGCCATTCTCATCCATGCTTGCCAGATAAAGGCGGGTATAAAGGCCGTCACCCCGGCGGCTACTGAAGACAAACCAGCGGGAGTTGCTACTCCAGTTGTGAAAGCTTTCGGTATCATCGCTATTTACTTCGGATAGCTCGCGGAGGTCTCCGCTTGTCAAGTCCAGTAACCATAGATTCGCCTCTTTATGCCAGATCGAAAAGTTTCCGTAATCGGATAAGGTGAACATAATATATTTGCCGTCATAGGAAGGGCGGGGAAAAGATACGCTTTTCCCTAAAGCCTCAGCGTTCACCAACGTATCGATACGGCTCCCGAATGTACCGGCAGAGGGATCAAAATCGATACTACATAAATTATATCTTATCTCTTTATATTCTTCGGGAATCTTTTTAGCTTCGGCGGAACAAAAGTAAAGCGTACGACCATCCGGGGAGAACGCAGGGAAGGTCTCGAACCTGTCTTTCTTTTGCAAAGAATCGCAAAGGAGTAGACGATGATCTGCCGGATGGTAAACGACTATATCAGATTCCAAATCCAATACTTCTACCCGCTCGTCCTTAACCGTATGGAACGATTGTCGGGTGTTGTTCGTGGAATACGCTATATATTCGCCTCCGGGATGCCAGTAGGGATAGACGCAAGCGGCGATTGTCTGATCTGTTTTCGTGTTGAGGTATTCATCCTTATTGTCGGTTCTCATAAAAGTGGCTCCATGCGTTCCTCGGATGTGAAGACTGAAATGGCTCGGGTCCGTACGGTTAAAGGCATGGCAGTTTACGCACATACCTTTGACCAGCGTGTTTTCCACCAAAGGTCTTTCTTTATGAGACGATAGATCACGCTCATAAATACCCATACGGCTGTAGACTTCATAACCGGGAGCGATCTTTCGGTATACTAAGCCGTAATCGATCGGGTGGGGGCTGATGTACATGGGGAAAGGTTTGTAAGTACTCCATTTACCCTTTTGCTTGATACTGACAGTAAAGAGTAAACTATCGCCTTGATTGGAGTTGAGCAGTTGCTTCCACTCTTTTTCCGGGAAATTGACATGCTTTGCGTTTATATGTACCTCTTTGCCTTGGTGCCCTTTTACGATAACATCTATCCGCTCATAGGAGGTATCCGTATAAGAGAAATTCATAGGTGCTATCGTGGCGGGAATTGTCACCCCGATATAATCCGGATAGATGGACGGGTATTTCTCTATTTGTTCGGGGGATACCACCGAATCCCCACAAGCGGTAAATAACGCTATACATATACTATATAATAAGATAAGCTTTCTCATGGCCGTTTATTTTCTGAATAATAAGTAATACCAAAATGTCTTCTCGTATTTTGGGCGAAGGATAGGCTCGGAGTCTTTCTGCGTCATATAAACACGGGCGAACTCGCTTACCCCTTCCAATACGTTGCGGGAGATGCTCCAAGGAAGGCCTTGGAAATTAGGATGCTGCTGTGTCCAAATGAAAATCAATGCCTCTTGATAAGAGATGGGTATGTGGTTATAGCCCAGATCTTTTCCCAGCGGATAATATTTCATGAAACGTTCCAGATCCTTCTTTTGCAAGACATAGGCTAACATATACTCGAAAGCCATCCGGTTACTTTTGTTATGTTGCAGCAATAAGCCTAGCATGACATCCATTTCCGTGTCGCTGAACAAGAAATCTTCTGTATATCGGGCTTTTCTCAACCATCCCCATTCGGGATGCTTCTCTATCTTTTCATCGTTATTTAGATAGCTCATGGCGTTGGTCGCCCATTTCTTATAGAACAAGGTATGCTGCAAAGCCCGCAGGTATTTGGCGGCGACAGCGTATTGTCCATTGATCAAGTTGGTCTCGGCCAGACGCATATAGGCACGTCCGCTTTTCTTATAGTCGGGGATAGCCTCCATCGCTTCGAACATATAGCGTTGTGAGGAGTTGATCATTCCCAGATGATAGAATATCTCGCTGGTAGGGAGCGGTGAGGTGAAATCTCTTTGGAAGGTGGGGATCAATCCTTCCGTTCCATTTTGGTAGAAATGGAACATGCGATCCCCTAATTGCCCGGTCTTGGCGAGAGCCAGATTTAAGCAGGTCACGGAGAAAGGAGAATTAGGCTCTTTGTTTTCCGCCGCCTTGATGATCTGGTTCCATTGTTTCATGCGGGTGAGGTAGTCGTATTTCATAGCCTCCTCCTTATCCGAATTGCTGGCGGCATAGATCCATGTGCCACCACCGATAAGGAGCAGGGTGGAGATAATACCCATCCATGCCTTAGTGCTCTTTACGGGTGGGGGAAGTAAAGCAAGTGCCCCGGGGGTTATGGCAACGGTAGCAATAACAAGTAACAGGGTGTTGGGAACGATCATGGGGAAACGATAATAATCGATGCCGGTCATGAGGCTAAGCAATGGATATTGCGTAAGGCTTTGTGCCAATAGGGGGCATAGGATTCCAAGCAAGATGTAGATAGGAATCCATATATAGGATTTGTTGGATACGATTGGTACGGGTTTGATGCAATGCCCGATTGCTACTCCGATAACGAAGATGAAATAGGCCCCACCACCTACGATCCAGTAGAGTACCGGCATTATTAGGAGCGTATAGATTATTCGTCCCCATGGATGAGTGATTTTTCGCTGGATGATTAAGGCGAAGAGGGCGAGAGTTATGGAGACAGGGAATGCCAGCAGGGCATTCTCATCACATAAAAATACCCAGAGCAGGATAGAGGGGAGAAAGCTGAACGGATACCAAAAGTCGGAAGTTCCCATTTGTTTGGCCAGCCAGTTTATTTGCCGTTGGATAAGCACGAGAACGATCGCCAAGATCGTAGCCCCTGCCCAAGCGAAATAATAGAACTGCGTCAGGAACTCCGCTATATATTCAGCGATGCCTCCGGGATGGAGACATTTGTCGATTCCATATTCCGGCGTGAACAGGAATAACTGGAATTGCTCGTGGTAATGTAAATGATGAGGATAATAAAGTCCCCAAAACAGGCAAATCGCACAGCCGAATAATAAGGAGGCGATTCCTCTTATGTATCTATATTTACGTGTATTTTCCATGATTCTATTATTTAAAAGTCTCAGCTTCCTCGTCGTAGTAGATTTCTTGTACATCTTCAGCGTCGAAAGGAAGCTCGCTAGTGGATAATTCAGGTATATTATAAGATTTCAACGTGATATCGTAATGTTCCGGATCCTCTTGCGGGAGAACGAAAGGTTTATAGGCTTTTCCCGTACTATCCACGTAAGAGAAATAAGGCTTTCCGTATAGTCCGTCATCCCGCTTACTGGCAAAGACAAACCAATGGCTGTTAGAGGACCAACTATGGTAGGTATCCGATTTATCGGAGTTGACGGCAGGTAAGGTATCTATCTTCCCGGTCTGGAGGTTCATCATATGCAGGTCTGTTTCTCGGTGCCAGATCGGGAAGGTTCCATAATCGGCTACCGTGAAAAGTAGGTATTTACCGTCGGGCGATATCTTGGGATGGCAGGCGGAGCCATTATGCTTCTGGGCATCCCATACGGTTTCGATCTGTCGGCCCCATTCCTTGGTATCTTTATGGAAAGATATGCGGCATAGGGAATATTTTAGGTTATGGATGCTATCGGGCAACGGCTGGATGGGAGCGGAGCAATAATAGATCCAGTTCCCATCGGGCGAAAAGGTAGGGAAGGTCTCTAACTCATCCTTCCGGCTAGTCAATGGGGAGGTGATGAGTTGTTTCTTTCTGAAATCGGCGACCACTAGGTCGGAGGTTGTGTCATAGACTTCCAACCGCTTACTTCCTAACGAATGAAAAGCAGGGATGATAATATTCGTGGAAAAAACGGCGAACTGCCCCGATGGATGGAAATCGCCATAGACAGCCCCATTCGGCAGACTGTCGTTGCTCAATTTCAACTTCCTCAAATGTCCGTTACGGTTCAGCAGGGTGCCTCCTTGCTTTCCCCGTAAATGGAACATGGATAAACTTCCTTTCTTATTTCCGTAAATATGGCAGTTCATGCAAGAACCGTCGGTATCTTTGTTGTCGGCAATAACCCGTTCCTCGAAGGTATTGATCTCCCGCTCGCATAATTGGATCTTGTTCCATACCTCGTAGCCGGGTTCTATAAGCCGGTAGCTTATGTAACTATCCAGTTTCTCCGGAACTACTTGCCAGTAGAAAGAGGGGTAACGAAACCATTTACCCTTGATACGGGCGACTACGGTTATTTGCAGGCGGTTGCCCACTTCCTGCTCTAAAAGGCTTTCCCATAGGTTTAAAGGGAAAATAGCTTTCTTTCCGAAAGATAATTGTATCTCTTTTGATTTCCCTTTTAAGGTTACTTGCATAGCGTCCGCATCGTTTCTCAATAAGAAGTTGAGAGGGGCAATATTCGTGGGAATCATGATATCCGTATAATCGGGATACATGGGGATTGGGTCTGTGGTATCCTCTATTTGCTTCGGGGTAGGGGTACATCCTGCCAGCAAGCAGATTATCCAGACGAGGTAATAGGTTATGTTCTCTTTCATGATTCTTGCTTCTTTCATGGCTTACTCTCCTTTCCGGGCTCTGTGGTCGCAAAATGATAATAGAACCAATAGGTCTTGCCGTATTTCTCTTTCAAACTCGTGTCCTTTGCCTCATAAAGCCGGGTATAATCGGCGAATTCTTTCGCTATCTTTACCGGGATTTGGTATTTTATAAGCTCTTCCGCACGGATATTACCTTGGCGGGCGAGATGGATCAGCAGGGCCTCGGCGAAAATGGAACTAGAGACCTTACCCGGTACATAATCTTCTACAAAAGAACGGAGATCTTTAGAGAGTAAATGATAGCAGAGTAAGTATTCGTAAGCACGGAGATTGCCGGCGTTCGAGGCGACTAAGTTCCGTAAGGAAGTCACGGCATCGTTACCGGAACGTAGATGGTCTTGGGTCGGGATGTCTCTGCGTTTCTTCTCCAGCCACTCCTTTACTCGCGGGGTTTGCTGACCGGGTATTCTCTTTTCGGCCCAGCTTTTATGAAGGAGTGTCTTGTCTAATATACGTAGATATTTAAGAGCTGCCTCATCATCCCCATTGACCAGATTGATCTCAGCCAGCCGTTTGATCATACGGCTACCCGAATTGCGGGGAGAGAAGATCATACTTAGCATGGCGCAATGCTCGGCCATGGTCATATCTCCTAACGTAAACCATAACTCGTTAGCGAATAGGATAGAGAGAAAAGAAGCGGATGGGTTCACGGGGAGGATCAACCCATTCGTACCCGGTTGATTCCACGCTAGGAGGTTCCGGGAGAGAGATACGGGTGAGTTGATCTCGGACGGATGCGTGGCATTGTACAGGTTCCGGTAATAGGTCACCCAAAGGATTTGGCGGTCTGTCTCGAGATGTTTCCTCATCTTTTGTATATTTCCGAAATAATGTTCCACATCGAGGCTGAGTACATACTCCCGGTCGAGATCCGGCTTACTCCACCAAGTGGTAGCGGGATATTGGGTCGCTGGAAGAAGTAATATACCTGCCGCAAGCAGGGCACTTAGCTTTTGATGGTGCGCTATGATTCCGGCGGCCAGCATAAGGGCCAGACAGAGCCATGCCCCGTACCCGAAGCACCAATAGCAAAGAAGCATGGCGGGAATGCAGGTAAGAAGACGTTGCCCCTCAGTTTGGCTCCGGCTATATAACAGGAAAACACCTTCTGCTCCGATCAAGGAGAGAGTCGCGGATAACGGATAGGCGAGTCCGCAAGACCTTCCGGCCTCCCATAATACAAGTAGTATCATAAGAGGAAGGGCGTATCTCTTGCTGACGAATTGCCGGAATGTCTGATAGGTAAGCAGGGCAAATAAAGTTAAGACAACGCTTAGGATGAACGGGCCTCCCCCGATATAATAAAAGAATTGCGTGAGGAAATCGCCGGTGAGACAAGCCAGCCACGCTTCCTCCTGAAAATATCCACGGAGAAACTCGCCGCTGTACAAGAACAGCATCATTTGCTCTTTGTGGAACAAATGATAGGGGTACATCCAGAAGAAGAAAGCGAAGATCGCTATCGCCAGTACCGCTAGCGTGATCGACAGATCCTGTTTAATGATTCGCTTCATCCAGTTCCTTTCGTAGCTCTTCGGTCAAGGAGGTTTTTATCATCTTATAGAGGAATTTCCCGACCGTTTGGTTGATATGTTCTTTCATGAACGCATAATTAAAAGCTTGCGTCTCTACTCTCAAGGAATCCCATGTCTGCTTGATGCGGATGGAATCTTCCGGCGAGCAAGTCTTAAGCGCTGTCCATAGGGCATAGGATTCGCTATCGGTCTTTTGCTTCCGGTCTTTCCAATGCTGCAAGGCGTCGTTTTGCGGTGTACCGGAGGCCGAGCTGATGGAGTCTATCCGTACTGAGGTCACACCCGGTTCCGTTACGACCAGTAGCTCTTGGAACTTGAGACGCAAAAGGATGCGCATACGGAGGACTTTCATCTCTTCTCCCGTTCCTTGGAAAGTAAACCGTGCGTTCTCTATTCTCGTAGAATCGATATTTTCGATTGAGGCGTTTTCCATGGGTGCCAGATAAATCCATTCCCCATCCTGCTGTGCGGTGGGTAGGGTGCCTTCTATGATGTATTTGGAATCGTTAGATTGACAGGCAAATAGGCACAATAAAGTGAATACTCCTATAAATAGATATTTCATCGATCGTGTTCATTAGTAATTAGAGACTCAAAGTTTAGACTGCGTAAAGTTAGTATTTTTTCGGAAAAGGGAATGATGTTTTTTTGACAAAGGGTGATACTTAATTTACGTCGCTGTTGGGGAGGAATGGAAAAAAGGAGGACACTAATTCAGACATCCTCCCTTTTTATGAAATAAAGAACAATTAAGCGTTTAGGACTTTCTTGAAGCGACGGATAAATTCCTTGGCCTCATCCATCGTCAAGCAAAGCGGAGGAAGCAGACGGATCGTATGGGTTCCGGCTACACCCGTGAACACTTTCTCCTCAAAGAGAAGTTTGCTACGTACTTCCTTGATAGATTCCTCGAACTCGATACCGATCATCAAACCACGGCCCCGAATTTCCTTGATACCCGGAAGTTTATGAAGCTCATCCAATAAATAGGCACCCACTTTCGCCGCGTTATCAATCAAACGCTCGTCTTCCATAATATCGAGAACGGCGATAGCGGCCGCGCAAGCCAAATGGTTACCGCCGAAAGTAGTGCCGAGCATACCATAAACCGGCTTGAATTTCGGGCTGATCAATAACCCACCCATCGGGAAGCCATTGGCGATACCTTTCGCTACTGAGATCAAATCCGGCTTGATACCGGCATATTGATGCGCGAAGAATTTACCGCTTCTTCCATATCCGGACTGGATCTCATCCAAGATCAGACAGGCATCATAAGCCGTACACAAGTTGCGTAACTTACGCATAAAATCATCCGTTGGTAACTGGATGCCACCTACACCTTGGATACCTTCGATGATCACGGAAGATACATCCCCCTTCTTCAACTCTTCCTCTACGGCGGAAGCGTCGTTCAATGGAAGATAAGTAACCGCTAGATCCTCATTTACCGGAGCGATGATCTTTGGGTTATCCGTGACACGGACGGCGGCGGAGGTACGCCCATGAAAGGCGTGCTTGAATGCGATCACCCGCTTCTTGCCATTATGAAAAGAGGCCAGTTTTAACGCGTTCTCGTTCGCCTCCGCTCCGGAGTTGATCAAGAACAACGAATAATCATCGTAGCCGGAAGCCTTCCCTAGCTTATCCGCTAATTTTTGTTGCAAGCTATTGATAACCGAGTTCGAGTAAAAGCCTAATTTATTTACCTGCTCGGTAATCGCCTTTACGTAAGTAGGGTGGCTGTGACCCACCGAGATCACGGCATGGCCGCCATATAAGTCGAGGTACTCGTTTCCCTCGCTATCCCATACATGGCATCCTTTGCCTTGTACGATCTCTATATTAAATAATGGATATACGTCGAATAAATTCATCTTTATAGTATTTTTTAAAACGCAGAGGGTTTTAAGTGTAAGCCAACCGTCTCCTCCAACCCGAACAATAAGTTCATGTTGTGGACCGCTTGGCCGCTAGCGCCCTTCAATAAGTTATCGATCATAGAGATAATAAGAAGCTTATCATCTATTTTCTGTAAGTGGATCAAGCATTTATTCGTATTTACCACTTGTTTCAAATCCGGGTTCTTATCAGTGATAAACGTGAAGCTGTGATCATCATAATATTCCTCATAAATACGTCGGATCTCTACCAAGTCGATCTTGCAATCGATGTATGTCGTGGCGAATATACCACGGGAGAAATTACCGCGTACGGGGATGAAGTTGATCCGGCTTGAATAGCTCTTCTGCAACTGGCTCAAGCTCTGGTTGATCTCGGCCAAGTGCTGATGCGTAAAAGGCTTATAGATTGATATGTTGTCGTTGCGCCAGCTAAAGTGAGAGGTGGAAGAAGGCTTCACGCCCGCTCCCGTAGAACCCGTGATGGCATTGACATGCAAGTCGGAATTCAGCATCAAGTGCTTCGCCAACGGCAATACGCCCAATTGGATGCAAGTAGCGAAACAACCGGGGTTCGCTATATGCCGGGCGTTGCAAATTCGGCGGCGGTTTAATTCCGGCAGGCCGTACACGAAATCGTGCTCCGGGCCTTCGATCCGGTAGTCCATGCTCAGGTCGATAATCTTCACGTTCTCGGGAACCGTGTGGTTCTCCATGAACTTTTTCGTATCGCCATGAGCGGTACAGAAGAACAGAAGGTCGATGCTATCTAACGGCAACTCGCTGGTGAACACCAAATCCGTCTCGCCATAAAGACCACCATGCACGTCCGTGATCTTGTTACCGGCGTTACTGCTACTGTTTATAAATGTAAGCTCGGCATCAGGGTGGTTTAGGAGCAGGCGGATCAATTCACCCGCCGTGTAACCCGCTCCGCCTATAATTCCGCATTTAATCATATCTCTTCGTCTTTATGGTTCGTATAATAAACACGCAACGGAGTAGAAAGAACCTTGATGAAGCCCTTAGCGTCCTCGGCGGTCCAGCCTTTCTGCATCTCTCCGTACTCACCGAATTTCGTCTTTACCAAGTCGTCCTCAGATTCTACGCCAACGGTAGAGAAGGACAACGGACGAAGCTCCAGAATAGCCGTACCGTTCACGTTGCGCTGAGACTCTTGCAACATCGCCTCGATATCGCGCATCACCGGTTCCAGATATTGGCTCTCGTGCAAGAACATGCCGTACCAGTTCGCTACCTGATCCTTCCAGTATTGTTGCCATTTGCTCAACGTATATTTCTCTAGGAAGCGGTGCGCCCCGATAATCAACATAGGAGCGGCAGCCTCGAAACCGACCCGTCCCTTGATGCCGATGATCGTATCGCCCACGTGCATATCACGGCCGATACCGTAAGCGGCCCCGATCTCCTCGATCTTCTGGATAGCGGCGATCTTATCCTCGAACACCTCACCATTCACGGCATGAACCTCACCGTTCTTGAACTCGATGCGCAATTGCTCGCTGCCAGTCTTCTCCACCTGTTTCAAATATGCGCTCTCGGGCAATCCTTGCGCGGAATCAAGAATCTCGCCGCCGCAGATAGAGGTTCCCCAAAGACCTACGTTATAGGAATATTTCAACTTCGTGAAATCGGCCTCGAAACCGTGCTCCTTCAAGTAGTTGATCTCTTCCTCGCGGCTCAAGGCCATATCGCGGGTCAACGTGATAATCTCCACGTTCGGAGCCAATACCAAGAAAGTCATATCGAAACGGATCTGGTCGTTACCGGCTCCGGTAGAACCATGGGCGATAGCGTCGGCGCCAATCTCGTTTGCGTAGCGGGCGATCGCCAAGGCTTGGAAGATACGCTCGGAGCTTACGGAGATCGGATACGTACCATTACGCAGCACGTTTCCGAAAATCATGTACTTCAAGCTCTTCTCGTAATACTCTTTCGTAACGTCGATCGTCACGTATTTCGTGGCGCCTAGCTTATAGGCGTTCTCCTCGTTTTGTTTCAATTGTTCCTCGCTGAAACCACCTGTGTTAGCGCAAGCGGCGTATACCTCGTATCCTTTCTCTTTAGCCAGATACATGACCGTGAATGAGGTATCCAAACCTCCGCTGAACGCTACTACTACTTTCTTCTTCATCGTTTCTCTATTTTATGTTGTTTTTCTATCGTATTAATTTAGTCCTTTTTAGTCTGATTACGTGCCTCCCGCTCTCGTTGCGCACGATGCGGATCGGCCGGGTCGAACAGCATGGCTGTGCAGATGCAATACTTACGTTCGGTGCGTTCCAAGATATCGTGGTTCACGCAACCGTTGCAACCCCGCCAGAAAGCCTCATCGTCCGTCAAGTCGGAGAACGTAACCGGTACATATCCCAACTCGGTATTCATCTTCATCACGGCAGCGCCGGAGGTAAGGCTGAATATCTTCGCCTTCGGCCAGCGCATGCGGGCAAGCTGGAAGGTCATGTCTTTGATGCGTTTCGCTATACCCAAGCCCCGGAAATCCGGATGCACGATCAAGCCGGAGGTAGTCACGTACTGCTTGTTTCCCCATGACTCGATATAACTAAACCCGGCGAACTCGTTTCCCGCCAAGGCGATCACCGCTTTGCCCTCTTTCATCTTCTGGGCCACATACTCGTGCGTACGTTTGGCGATACCCGTGCCCCGGACTTTAGCGGCAGACTCGATCGTATCTAGGATCGTATCCACATATACCTCGTGAGAGGCATCAGCGATCATAACATCAATTTCTATTTCTTGTTCCATTTTATTGTTTATTCTTAGTTTTTTCCTTTTATATAAAATGTGATAAAGCGGCAATCACCTTCTCTTGGCTCACACCGTTGCGGGGGATTACCAAGATCGTATCGTCTCCGGCTATGGTGGCCAGTATCTCGCTGGGGGCATGGGAGTCTATGTCCGAGGCGATTCCCATGGCGTAACCCGGTCGTGTTTTCACCACCGCTAAGTTTCCGGAAAACTCGATATTCGGCTTTTTCTTGCCTTCAGGCTGTGCTTGTTTGCTTATACTCTCTTCGGGAAGGCGATATACATAATCTCCGTTTCCGTCGTGTACCTTGGCTACTTTCAGTTGCTTGATGTCGCGGGAAAGCGTAGCTTGCGTAACCGAGAATCCGCTATCTTCCAACTCTTTAAGCAGTTCTTCTTGATTACTTATCACCTTCGTTTGTATAATACCGCAAATGGCATCCAATCGTTCCTTCTTTGTACTCATGTTGTATATTTATGCAAAACAGGCTGCAAATATAAAGAGTATTGTTGAATAAATATACAATCAAGGGCTTTTTTTTCTGATATAAGTAGGGGGTAAGGGATTTTCCTGCTTAGCTTAGGTTTAATCACTGTAAGTGTTAGGCATTTCATCTATTTATATTCGTCTTCTATCAGCCATTGGATGATCATGCAACAGCTGTTAGAAGATCATCTACCAATTGGTGGATGATCATGCAACGGATGATAGATGATGAATGTCATTCAAAGGAAAGGCTAATACTTCCTATAGAAAGAACGAAAGGGTGTGGTCGTTTTGAACAAAATGGTAGTATCTTTGCGTTATTAAAAAGAGAGTATCAGGTTTAATTTCAAGTAAAAGGATATGAGAAAAATAGCAAGTTTATTCGTGGCCTTGCTTTTATTGGCAGGCTGTTCCAGCGTACCGTTGACAGGACGTAAGCAAGTGCTGTTGGTTTCGGACCAAGAGGTGTTATCGTCCAGCCTTACCCAGTATAACGATTATATAAAGACGGCGAAAAAATCGACGAACGTGAACAAGAGCGCTATGGTAACCCGGGTCGGAAAGAAGATAGCCGCCGCTACGGAGGACTATTTGCGGGCGAACGGGATGGCGGATGAGGTAAAAAACTTCTCTTGGGAGTTTAATTTGGTGAATGATCCGCAGGTGAACGCCTTCTGTATGCCAGGCGGCAAGATCGTGGTGTACGAGGGATTGCTGCCATTGGTTTCCTCGGACGATGAATTGGCGGTAGTCATCGGGCATGAGGTCGCCCATGCCGTAGCTAAACACAGCAATGAGCGTATGAGCCAGCAACTAATGGCCCAATACGGGGCGGCTATTTTAGGTGCGGCCGTAAGCAATAAGAGTGCGGCGGTACAGCAAGCGGCCAATACGGTATATGGTGTGGGAGCGCAGTATGGCGTAATGCTTCCTTTCTCCCGTAAGCACGAGTCGGAAGCGGATTATATGGGATTGGTGTTCATGACTATGGCGGGATACAATCCGGACGTGGCAGTCAACTTCTGGCAAAAGATGTCCGCCGGAAAGAGTGGCTCTACGCCGGAATTTATGAGTACGCACCCCAGTGATGCCACTCGTATAGCGGAAATCCAAAAAGTCCTACCCGCAATCAAAACCAAATACAAAAAGTAGTTGGCAGTTGACAAGTGACAGTTATTTTATCACTTGTCTCAATTTTCAATTAAACAAGATTCCCATCTTGTTCATTAAGAAACAAGCATTCATATTCTGGGCTATTCCTTCTCTTAGTTGATAAGAGAAGGATAGCTCCTCGTCTTTTATATCCGCTTCGAAGCGGTAATTCTTTATTTGTTCCGGGAACTCTTCCTCCAAAGTACCCAACACTAAATCGTGGGTGGCGATGATGCCGCAAGCCTTATAAGCGACCAGCTGTTTCATAAGGGCAAGAGAGCCTTTCTGCTTGTCGATAGAATTTGTTCCCTTCAAGATCTCGTCCAAGATGATAAATAGCTTCTCCCCGTTTTGCAGCCTGTCGATAATCATTTTCAGCCGTTTCAACTCCGCGAAGAAATAAGACTCGTTGCTAGCCAAGGAATCCGAGGTACGTAAGCTGGTAACCATGTGGGCGGGATAAACCGTCAAGGAGGCGGCGCAGACCGGAGCGCCTACGCAAGCCAATAAGTAATTGACACCGATCGTCCGGAGGTATGTACTTTTTCCGGCCATATTCGCTCCGGTGATAATCAGGAACCAAGGACTTTTGCGGATATCGATATCGTTCTTTACGCAGACTTCCCGGTTCAAAAGAGGATGTCCCAAAGCCTTGCCTTCCATCTGGAAATAAGTGTCGGCAATCTCCGGATAGATGTATTCCGGATGGTTGAAAGCGAAACCACCCAACGAGTTCAGCGCGTCGAAACGAGCCAGCGCGTCGAACCAAAGCGGAAGTTTATCGGAGTAAGTCTGAATCCAGCGTTCCAAAAGGATGGCATGGCGTGTATCCCGCAAGTAGAAGAGATTGAAAATGATACCCGCCAAACTGAATCGTTGGTCTAATCCTCCGATATACGACGACAAGCGTTTGATAGCATGCGAGGCCAATTCCTTCTCATTCGCTAATTGTCCGCTGATCTCTTTCAGCTCTTCCGACTGGAAATTATCTTCTTCCACACATTGCATCAGCTTTGAGTACCGATTGAAAATAGACTCCATCTTATTGACGGTCGCGTAAAGCGCATTGATTTCCTTGGCTCGTCCGTAAGCGATCACTAACGTGATTAAGAAATAAATATTCAATAAACTCCCGCTGATCCAATCCAGTGAGTAAGCGATACCCAATACGATCCACAACACTGGGACCGCCCAGATCAATAGTTTCCACGGTAGGCTATCAACGAATTTATGCTTACGCTGAGTGAGTCGGTCCATAAAGTTGATATCGTTGTCTCTCGTATCTTGCGTGTCCTGCCGGATGATTCCCGTCACATAGAAATGCTGCCGTAAGGCGGATAAAGTCGCTAATTCCTTGACAGCCTCTTGCCGTTTGACGATCTCCTTCTTATCCGTCAAGGGATTCGAGAGCCAACCGGCCAGTCGTTCCCGCCCGAACCCGGTTACGGTACGATTGAGCGATTGAAACAAGGAGCGGTCTCCAAACACATCCAGATCCAAGCAGAAAGAGTGCTCGCCCGAGATCTTATCGGCTGCCCCGTCGAACGCGCTGAAATCATAGTCCAGTCCTTTTAGCTCATCCTCGTTCAGTTTGATCAAGGTCTCGGCGTATACTTTTCGTGCGTACATTTTATTATGGTACCACATCAGGAGCGCGAACGGGATGATATAAGCGAAGGTGATCCCCGTCAGGCATTGCCAACTCTCATCCCTGAATATCCATAAGGAGAGGATCGCTCCTGCCACTAAAGCCAACCGGATACTCCCCATCAAATGGATCTTCTTTTTCAAATTACCCAAGCGCCGTGTATAAGCGTCGATATTTTCTTTATAATAACTATAGATTTCTTCCATAGCCGCGAATATAGGAAAAATGAACTAACCTCTTGAATTTTGGTTTATATATTATATTCATAGGTGAAATGACCATTATTCATGTAATTTGGGCGATAAAGCCAACTGCCGTTTCCCCTATATTCGCGGACACATTTATAATTTAAGATCATTTATGAAAAAAACGATTATATCCTTTCTCTTCCTTCTTGTTTGCGGTATGGCACATTCGCAAGTTTTAGCGAAAGGGCCGGAAGAGAGTTATAATGCGGATAGTATTCGTGCGATTTTGGATAAGTCACCTTATTTTACCTTATTCAAGGACAATTATTTTATTGGCGGTATCCCTATCGGCAACAAGCCTACGGCGAGAAACTCCGACGTTAAATTCCAGTTGAGCATCGCCCAACGTCTTACGAAAAGTAAACTCCCCTTCGATACCTATCTTTTCTTGCAATACACGCAAAAGGCTTTTTGGAATGTCTTTCAAGAGTCCTTGCCGATGCGCGACTTGAATTTTAATCCGGGTATCGGTTTGGGGCACCTTATCGTGCATAAGAATAAATATATCGGGAAAGGCTATTTGATGGTCGAGCACGAGTCGAACGGTAAAGATAGCATCTTCTCCCGAAGTTGGAACAAGATCACCCTAGCGGCGGCTGTCCTGTTGAATAAGAACTGGGAAGTTCAATTCAAGGGCTGGATACCGATCGTGGACGGTAAGGAAAATAAAGACATCCTTAAATATAATGGTATATTCCAAGTAGCCGCCAATTACCGGACAGACAACAGGCGCTTTAACTGCGGGGTTATCTTGACCAAACGAAAGACTTGGTTCAGCTTTAACACTCAGATCGAGTTGAGCTATAAGTTTAATAATAACGAGAACCAATATTTCTTCCTGCAATATTATAATGGTTACGGTGAGAACCTTTTGGAATATAATCAATACAAAAGCATGCTGCGGATCGGTTTCGTGATCAAGCCGCAAGATTTCAGTATTTACTAAAAAATATCCTTTTTGATAGATCTCATTGATCGGGCGATAGATGTAATATATGATACATTTCGTTTCTTTAGGAAACAATACATTTACAGACTTTGTTTTCTAATATATTGAACGTTTCCCGGATAATTAAAGAGATACGCCATGAAGGAAAAAATTGAACAATTAAAAGCTCTTAACCACAAAGCTGAGTTAGGGGGCGGAGAAGACCGCATTGCGAAGCAACATGCGGCAGGTAAACTAACCGCTAGAGAAAGAATCGAACTACTATTGGAAAAAGGTAGTTTCGTGGAAATCGACAAGTTCGTGACACATACGTGCCATGAGTTCGGTTTAGAAAAACAGCGTCCATTGGGAGATGGCGTGGTCACCGGTTACGGAATGATCGGGCAACGCACGGTATTTGTTTTCGCTCAGGACTTCACGGTATTCGGTGGAGCCTTGTCTGAGACGTATGCCCGTAAGATCTGTAAGATCATGGACATGGCAACGGAACTAGGCGCTCCGGTGATCGGGTTGAACGATTCGGGAGGCGCACGTATTCAAGAAGGAGTTCGTTCCTTGGCGGGATACGCCGAGATATTCCTCCGGAACTCGTTGGCTTCGGGCGTGATCCCGCAGATTAGCGCTATTATGGGCCCGTGTGCGGGTGGAGCGGTTTACTCGCCGGCGTTGACGGACTTTATCTTTATGGTAAAACAAACGAGCTATATGTTTATCACCGGCCCGGAGGTCGTGAAAAGCGTGACGCAAGAAGAGGTTACGATGGAGAATCTGGGAGGCTCGGAAGTGCATAGTACCCGTTCCGGAGTGGCTCATTGCACGGCGGATAACGATATGGATTGTATCTTGAAGATACGTGAGTTGATGTCGTTCTTGCCGAATAATAATATGGAAGAGCCGCCATTCGTTCCTACTACCGATAGCCCGAACCGCATCGATCCGCAATTGGATCTGCTGGTTCCTACTAATCCCAACCAGCCGTACGACATGAAAGAACTGATCCTTTCCGTGGCTGATGATCAAAACTTCTTCGAGATACAAGAGGAATATGCCAAGAACATCATTATCGGTTATATCCGTTTGAATGGAAAGACGATCGGTGTCGTGGCGAATCAACCTGCCGCGTTGGCCGGTACGCTGGATATCAACGCGTCCGTAAAGGCGGCCCGTTTCGTCCGTTTCTGCGACGCGTTTAATATACCGTTGTTGACGCTGGTGGATGTACCGGGTTTCTTGCCGGGCGTGAACCAAGAGTACGAGGGGATTATCCGTCATGGCGCTAAGTTATTGTACGCATATTGCGAGGCTACCGTGCCGAAAGTGACCGTCATTACCCGAAAGGCTTATGGCGGCGCTTACGACGTGATGAGCTCCAAGCATATCCGGGGCGATATCAACTTCGCTTATCCAACCGCCGAGATCGCTGTCATGGGACCGGATGGTGCCGTGAATATCTTGTTCCGTAAGGATTTGAAGACCGCGGAAGATCCCGAAGGCAAACGGAAGGAATTGCAAGCCGATTACCGGGAGAAGTTCGCTAACCCGTACCGGGCCGCTGAGTTAGGCTATGTAGACGAGATCATCGAGCCGTCTATCACACGCAGCCGCTTGATCCGTAGTTTTGAGTTGCTGGCCAACAAACGGCAATCCAATCCTCCGAAGAAGCATTCCAATATTCCTCTTTAAAAACGAATCCTTATGATAAAGAAAGTATTAGTAGCCAATCGTGGCGAGATAGCGATGCGGATATTCCGCACCTGCCGGGTGATGAACATCCCGACCGTAGCGATCTATACGCATGTGGATCGCGGAGCATTACATGTACGTTATGCGGAGGAAGCCTACTGCATCTCGGAAGATGAAGCGGATACCTCTTACTTGAAGCCGGACTTGATCCTTGAGATCGCCAAGAAGACAGGAGCCGCCATTCATCCGGGTTACGGCTTTTTGTCGGAGAACGCCGACTTCGCTCGTCGTTGCGAGGAGGAGGGCGTGATCTTTATCGGCCCGAGCGCCGACGTGATTGCGAAGATGGGTATCAAGACCGAGGCCCGTAAGATCATGAAAGAAGCCGGTGTGCCGGTTGTACCCGGAACGGAAAAGCCGGTGACGGACATAGAGGATGCCAAGAAAGTAGCCGCCGAGGTGGGTTATCCGATTATGCTAAAGGCGCTTGCCGGAGGCGGTGGAAAGGGTATGCGTTTGGTACATAGCGAGGATGAGATGGAAGCGGCTTTCCGTATGTCTCGTTCCGAGGCTGCCAACTCATTCGGAAACGACGCCATCTATATCGAGAAGTATATCGAGAACCCCCATCATATCGAGGTGCAGGTACTCGGGGATAAATATGGGAACGTGATCCATCTGTATGAGCGTGAGTGCTCTATCCAGCGCCGTAACCAGAAAGTGATCGAGGAAGCGCCCTCTCCATTCGTGAAGGAGGCCGCTCGCCAGAAGATGTTGGCCGTAGCGGTGGAGGCTTGCAAGAAAATCGGTTACTACAGTGCCGGGACGTTGGAGTTCATGATGGATAAGGACCAGAACTTCTATTTCCTCGAGATGAATACCCGCCTTCAAGTGGAGCATCTGGTGACGGAGGAGACAACGGGCGTGGACTTGGTGCGCGATATGATCTTGGTGGCCGCAGGAAATCGTCTGCCTTATAAGCAGGAAGATGTGGCTTGCCGGGGGCATGCCTTGGAATGCCGTATCTACGCGGAGGACCCGGAAAATAACTTTATGCCCTCTCCGGGCGTGATCAAGGTGCGTGAGGCTCCCGAGGGACGTAACGTACGTCTGGATAGCGCCGCTTACGCCGGTTTCGAGGTGTCCTTGCATTACGATCCGATGATCGCCAAGCTTTGCACATGGGGCCGGACCCGTGAGTCCGCCATCTCGAATATGATACGTGCCTTGCGGGAATACAAGATCTTGGGAATCAAGACAACGATTCCGTTCCACCTGCGTGTGTTGCATAACGCGACCTTCTTGAAGGGGAATTACGATACGACCTTTATCGACACCAAGTTCGATAAGGAAGACTTGAAGCGTCGCCAGAACAGCGACCCGACCGTCGCCGTGATCGCCGCCGCCTTGAAGCATTACGAGGAGGAGAAAGAGGCGGCCGCCCGTGCGACGACCGTTCCGCTGGTAGGGGAGTCCCTGTGGAAGCACTACGGGAAGTTACAAATGTTGGCCAATAACTTTTAATGAGAGGAGGAATGATTATGTCAAAGGCTTTAGCGACTTATTTTGCCACGGTTAACGATATTCCCGACACAGAGTTCAAGGTAGAGATTCTGGAAGACGGGCCTATCAAGAAAGTATCCGTAAACGGTACCGTTTATGATGTAGATTACAATCTGGGCGGAGATACGATCCACTCGATCATCATGAACCATAAATCTCATGGCGTACAAATATCCAGTGTTGGAGATTCCACCTATGAGGTAAAGAATAAAGGTGATTATTTCCAAGTACAGGTGATTGACGAGTTGAAGAAATTACGCCTGTCGAGAACCAGTTCCAAGACGGTCGGCCGTCAGGTCATACAGGCCCAGATGCCGGGCGTGATCCAGAAGGTATATGTCAAGGTAGGCGATGAGGTCAAGGCGGGAGACCCGCTTTGCGTATTGGTTGCCATGAAGATGGAGAACGAGATTCGTACGCCGATCGATGGGGTGGTGAAAGAGGTGTATGTCAATGAGACGGACAAGGTCTCCGTGGGTGATAAGATGTTGGTTGTAGCGTGAGTTGTCTCGGGGTTATAGTTTTCCCTCGAGAGAATAGGAAAGGAATCGGAGCAGTCCGGTTCCTTTCGCATGTTTGGTAAAATTATCTTAAAAAACATTCCGTCTTTCTATCGTGTTACAGAGTTATTATTTCTACATTTGTAGCGTTTAAACCTAAATCATGAAGTTATGTTGACAGCAATGGTCATTGTGTTCCTTGTCGGTTATTTGATGATCGCATTGGAACATCCTCTAAAGATAAACAAGGCGGGAACGGCTTTGCTTATCGGTACGGTCTTATGGGTTATGTACACGTACGCGGCCCCGTTTTTCATCCCGAGGGCCTCGGCAGAGGAATTCAGCTTGTTCTTGGAATCGTTCCCCTCTTTGGGTTCTTTAACGTTTAAGGAACAATGTACCCGGTTCGTCGTGGAGCATCAGGTTCTGGATAGTATCGGAGAGATCGCCGAGACGCTTATATTCCTGATCGGGGCGATGATAACCGTGGAGCTGATCGATGCCCATGGCGGTTTCATGTTTATCACGAATCATATTACCACGAAGAAAAAGAAGAAACTGCTGGCGTTGATCGCCGTGATCACGTTCTTTATGTCGGCCGTGTTGGACAACCTTACCACCTCGATCGTCATGATCATGTTGATCCGTAAGTTGCTCGGGAATTATAAAGAGCGGTGGGTGTTCGGCAGTATCATTATTATAGCGGCGAATAGCGGTGGCGCTTGGTCACCGATCGGCGACGTGACTACGATCATGCTTTGGGTAAGGGGAAATATCTCCACCTCATCCACGATCCCCCATTTGATCCTGCCGAGTATCGTATCGGCGTTGATCCCGGTCTTGATCGCCATGCGTTTCTTGCATGGCAACGTGACGCCCCCTAACGCATTCTCGCAAATGGAGGCGGACAATGAGTTGCTGAAGAAATTGAAGGATAAGGAGAAGTTATCGATCTTGATCATCGGTGTGTTGTGTTTATTGTTCGTGCCTGTATTCAAGACGGTTACTCATCTTCCCCCGTTTATGGGTATCTTGATGGGAGTGGGTATTCTTTGGTTCTATACGGAGATGCTATACGCCCGTAAACCGATCGACGAGGACTTGAAATTGCGCTTGTCCAAGGTGGTTCACCGTATAGACGGGGCGACCTTGTTATTCTTCCTCGGAATCCTTTTGGCGGTGGATGCCTTGCGTTGCAGCGGCGTATTGTCGGATTTCGCTTTCTGGCTGGACGATACGGTAGGCAATGTGTATGCGGTGAACCTGATTATCGGCGCCTTATCGTCTATCGTGGATAATGTTCCGTTGGTAGCGGGTGCTATCGGTATGTACCCGGTGGCTACGGACGCTATGGTGGCTGCGGCGACTGATCCGGCTTATCTGGCGAACTTCATGCAAGACGGCGTGTTCTGGCAGTTCTTGGCTTATTGCGCAGGAGTAGGTGGAAGTATGTTGATCATCGGTTCCGCCGCCGGAGTCGTCGTGATGGGCCTGGAGCGGATCAATTTCATTTGGTACTTGAAGAATATCTCGCTGCTGGCCTTGGCGGGATATTTGTCTGGTGCGGTGGTATATATTCTCCAGAATTTGATATTATAATAAGTGTATGATATTAATTGCGGATAGCGGATCTACAAAGACGGAGTGGTGCCTGGCGGATCAAGGCAGACCGGTGCGTACGGTCGTGACGGCGGGTATCAATCCCTTCTTCCAGACACGGGAGGAGATCGCCGGAGAAATCCGGGATGCCTTATTGCCCGCCTTGAAGGGTGAGCGGATCGATGCCATTTACTTCTATGGCGCCGGTTGCGCCTTCCCGGAGAAGAACCGGATCGTGGAAGAGGCGATTACGCCTTATATCCCGGCTCCCATAGAGGTGTATAGTGACTTGATGGCGGCTGCTCGTGCCTTATGCGGGAGCCGTCCGGGAATCGCCTGTATATTGGGGACGGGATCGAATTCTTGTCTGTATGACGGGACGGAGATAACGGAGCATATCTCTCCCTTGGGATTCATTCTGGGGGATGAGGGTAGTGGCGCCGTGCTCGGGAAGTTATTGGTAGGGGATTGCTTGAAGCGTCAGTTGCCGGCGCCTTTGGTTCGGAAGTTTATGGATCAATATGAGTTGACGCCCGCCTTATTGTTGGAGCGGGTATATAAACAACCTTTCCCGAATCGTTTCTTGGCTACCTTATCCCGTTTCTTGTTGGAGAATATCACCGAGCAACCGATTTATAATTTGGTCTATACGAGTTTCCGTAGCTTTTTCCTCCGTAACGTGGCGTTATATCCGGGAGCTGATACGTACCCGATTCATTTCGTAGGCTCTATCGCCTATTATTATCAGGAGGTATTGAAAGCTGCGGCCTTATCCTTAGACTTGAAGGTCGGTACGGTCGTACAGGCTCCCATGAACGGATTGATCCGGTATCATTTTACGAACGAAGAAAAAAATGAATGAGTTATGGCATTTCAAAAGATAACCGAGTCGGAATCGTTGTACGATAATCTGGATCAGATGTCTGTCCGGGAGTTGCTGGAAGGCATCAATAACGAGGACCGGAAAGTGGCGATCGCCGTTGGCCGGGAGATCCCGAAGATCGAGAAGCTGGTAACCCGTATCGTAGAGCGGATGCGGAGAGGCGGCAGGCTCTTCTATATCGGGGCGGGTACGAGTGGTCGCTTGGGTGTCTTGGACGCCTCCGAGATTCCTCCCACGTACGGTATGCCGAATACCTTGGTGATCGGTTTGATCGCCGGCGGTGACCGGGCGCTCCGGAATCCCGTGGAGTCGGCGGAAGACGATCTGGATAAGGCTTGGGAGGAACTTCAACAATATCATATCAATACGAATGACACCTTGGTGGGGATAGCCGCCTCGGGTACGACTCCCTACGTGATCGGCGCCCTGCGTAAGGCGCGCTCCGGGGGAATCCTGACGGCCTCTATCTCCTGCAACCCGGACTCTCCGATGGCGGCGGAGGCGGAGATCGCCATCGAGCCGATAGTAGGTCCGGAGTTCGTCACCGGAAGTACGCGGATGAAGAGCGGTACGGCCCAGAAGATGGTGCTGAATATGATCACGACCTCCACGATGATCAAGCTTGGCCGGGTGAAGGGGAACCGGATGGTGAACATGCAACTGACCAACCAAAAATTGGTGGACCGTGGCACCCGTATGATCATGGAAGAGCTTCGTCTGGATTACGAGCAGAGCAAGAACCTCCTGCTCCTACATGGCTCCGTCCGGGAGGCGATCGATTCTTATCACCGTGAATGGCGGCTGAATCAATAAATAATTCCTATCTTTCGGGGTAAAACCTAAAAGATCGTTGATTATGATGTGGGATTTCATACTAAGACTTTTCGTGGCAGGTATTCTGGGCGCCGTTGTCGGACTAGACCGTGAGTACCGTGCGAAGGAGGCGGGTTACCGGACTCACTTCCTTGTTTCGTTGGGTAGCGCGTTGATCATGGTTGTCTCCCAATATGGCTTCCAAGATGTCATCCTAGAGAATAGCGTAAGTCTCGATCCGAGCCGTGTGGCCGCCCAAGTGGTGAGTGGCATCGGTTTCATCGGGGCGGGTACGATCATCATCCAGAAACAATTCGTGCGGGGATTGACTACCGCCGCCGGTATCTGGGCGACCGCCGGTATCGGTCTGGCCGTCGGCTCAGGCATGTACGGGCTCGGTATCGCCGCCACTTTGTTGACGCTCGCCGGGCTGGAGCTGTTGAGCGTTATTTTTAAAAGCATCGGGATGCGAAGTTCCTTGGTGGTATTCTCTACCTCCGACAAGGAGGCGATCAACCGGATCGCCCGTGTTATCTACGAGAAAGGTTTCCTGTTGGTAAGCTATGACATGAAAAGACTGGGGCATCAGGAGAAGGACGAGTACGTCGTCAGCATCGTGTTGAAAGCCCGTAAAAACACGGAGGAAAGTCCACTGTTGTTATTGATGGAGCAATTTCCGGAGGTTACGGTGGAGAGAATTGAATAGTTATTCTGTATTGGCGGTAAGTTTTCGTATATTCGCGGCTCGAAACTATTTAATAATCGTACGATGAATTTTATTTCTAAGCTATTCAAGAAGAACGTATCTGAGGCGGAAGAGGCCGGCAAAGGTTCCGTGGAGGAGTTCGTATCTTTAATCCGTGTATATTATCAAGCCGTTATGGCCGTGAACTTGGGTATCACCAACTTGAACATGCTCGCCGATATGGCTTTGTTCAAACGCATGTTGAAGATACCGACCCAGAATAACAAATTGGGTGTCGCCGAGAAATCCCGTGTGCGCAAGGTGTTGATGGAGGATTACGGCCTAAGCGAGGCTTTCTTCAAGGAGATCGACAGCTCGGTGAAGAAGAACTGCAAGAACCAGAACGATATCAAGACGTATTTCTTCATGTTCCAAGGTTTCTGCAATGACTTGTTCAACTTGCTTGGCAATCTGATGCAGTGGAAGTTCCGCTTCTCCATGCTGGTGAAGAAGTTGCTGTATAATATGACGACGAAGACGGTTCACGATATCTTGACCAAGTCCGAGTGGAAGGATATCAGCGTGCAGAAGGCCGCATGGAGCGTGCGTAAGTATGCCGAGAAACTAGGCTACTCCGAGCAATGGATCACGGACTTCGTGTATAACGTCGTGCTTCTGGCGAAAGAGGATCAGAAGAAGGAACTCAAAAAGAGCAAGGAAGCATGACCACCGAGCTGCATCCGCTAGGTTTCTTCCTCCCGGAGAATACGAGATTGCTGATGCTGGGAAGTTTTCCGCCTCCAAGAGCTCGTTGGAGCATGGATTTTTATTACCCGAATATCCAGAATGATATGTGGCGCATCCTTGGCTTGATTTTCTATGGGAACAAGGATGCGTTCCTGCGAGACAAGAAGGCGTTCAGCGAGGAGAAGGCGAAGGCTTTCTGCCGGGAAAAGGGGATCGGGATCGGTGATACCGCCATGGAGGTGATCCGCTTGAAAGCAAATGCCTCCGATAAGTTCCTTGAGGTGGTACGGCCGATCGATCCGGAAAAGGTCTTGTCCCAGATACCGGAATGCGTGGCGATCGTGGTAACCGGGCAGAAAGCGATGGATACCCTCCTCTCCGTATTGCCCGGCACGGAGGAGCCGAAAGTGGGCTTCTCGTCGGAATTTTCTTGTATGGGAAGGACGATGAGGCTGTTCCGTATGCCTTCATCCTCTAGAGCTTATCCGAGGCCGTTGGAGGAGAAGGCCGCCGTTTACCGGGGGATGTTTGAGACGTTGGGGATGGTGTGAGGCAAGTCTGCCATACAGCATTCCTCGTTTACGCCCCACCTCTTCAAGGAGTGCGGTAAGCTCGGAAACGTCCTATCTGAATGATGTCCAATTATCTCTTTCGTGTATATACATATTTTAAGTACTTGATGCGACATTAGAACAGGAGAAACGCTGCGATATTTGCGACGTTATTCAGTTTAAAACGTCCGATTATGGAGTTTAATGCACGAACTTATTTTCAGTAAGGTACAGTTGTAGCATCTTATCGCCGTAAGATGTATGATCTTACTGTTGTAGGATGTATGATATTACCGTTGTAAGATGTATCATCTTTCACGGATACTTGACATCTCCTTGTCTTGCGTCTTTTAGCAAAGTGACAGTTTGTAAATTTAAGTCATGGAGAATCGATTCTTTCGGGTAAAGGTAAGGTATGCTCTCGAAAACGAAAGAAAAAAACGACAATCGATTGGTTGATAGGCTAATGTTGAATAACGGCCTTTTATTCTAGCGGAATTTATTCATCGTATTTCATGTTTTGGGGGCAGGAAGGGAAGAAAAACGGTGCTACAATAGGGTTATAACAGGGTAAGAATGCCCATTCGCGACTACTCATAACCCTATTCTTGACTACTTACGATGCCCAACGGCAGTATCGGCGTTGCCTAATACGACTAGTTACGCAGGCTTCCGGCACCTATTGTGTGTGGAAAACGCTGTATTTTAACAAAAAGGGGTGCTTATTGCTACTGCTTTCTCGCTATTTCGCTAGGTTTGGAAAATAGGTGTGTCAAGGTAAATGCTCTATGGAAATCAAAAAGATGGCCGGAGAGCGGTTTGGTTGACGGAAGGATATTTGCAGGGCGAGTACCGTGTAAGATAAAAAGAGAGGAGACGGAACGATAAACGCTCCGCCCCTCTTATATAACAAGAATGAATGAATTATTGGGATAATCTCATCATAAAATATTGCTAGTGAGATACATCTTCTTCATTTATCCGATCAGAGATACTCAATGTCACGGAGAACATTGAGTATCGTGATATTCATTTTTAGATCAATTATTTACGTAAAATCCAATATGCCCAGTTGCGCCGCTAAAAGTTATGACAGATCCTACTTGAACTGTAGATCCATTACAAGAGACTCTATATCCCTTATCTATGGAAACAACTTTATACTTTCCATGTTCAACAAAGTAAACCCATGGACCTCCACTATAAAAACCACTGGTGATAGTATATTCCATGAAATTTTGATCTTCAATAACCATTGATATATGGGCGTCCTGATTTTGAGCTGTAACGTACATTTTTGAATACCCTTCTCTTTCTGCGGCATAGGAAGGTGATGGACCATTTACGTCAGCATTGATATTAATAACAGTTGTTGTTAATAGTGCAATATAGAATGAATAATACTTTCTTCATGATATATTTTCTTTATTTTCTTGTTTTAAAATTCCAGAACCAAGCCTCTCCCCAATCACCTGCGCCGGGTTTCGGAGCCGCTAGTTTAAGATGCTCACCATCCGCTTCCAAGATGTGATATTCATATTGAGGAGCGAAGGTATCATCAGTGTCTCCCATTTTCACCAGTCCTAATAAAGGAATGGTTCCGGTGAACGTTAATGTACCTTGATCCCAACCTTCTTTGGCTACAGCGGATAAGTCCCATGCGATTGTTCCGGATTGACCGCGGCTGGTTTCTACTTTCTTGCCAGCCAAGGTAAAAGTCATCCAACCTTCTAATCCATCTTTGGCATATCCTTTCTCAGTACATTGTTGGTCGATGTCTGTGGCTTGAACTTGCCACCATTCCGGACCTGTGCTTTCCATATAAGCACCATTTCCCCAAAGGCCGTTGCTGGCATCTGTATCCCAAACCCAAGTTACAGAATTATACTCCGGTCCGAATAATCCTTCATAAATAGAAGGCACATCCACATACTCGGAGATCGTCACATCGTTAGAGAAAGAGGTGATGGAGCCGTCTTGGTTCATAGCCCGGACGGTCAAGCTCGTGAGGGGAGGAGTGCCAATGATGGAACCCTCGGTTCCGGTGGCTAGGATGGCCCCGTCTTGATCCAATACCTGTACCGTCAGTGTGGGATTGGTGGAGAAGGTGAACTTGTTTTGTCCGGCCGTCGTTTGCGTAAGCGCTACACGGGCTTGCAGATCCGCCTCGGTTAAGTTGGCGGATATGCCCGGATCACTTTCTGTGATTGGGTCGCAGGAAACCATCATTCCTGCGATCAATGCCATTGCTATATAATATATATTCTTTATCATGATTGTATATTCTGAATTAAAAGGTTATTAATTAGCCCAGCCATTGTACTCGGCGTCCGCTCCCCAACCTTCGTTCTGCTGGAGTTCACTGGAGAGTGAGATTTGGCTCTCAGGTATCTTCATGAAACCGGCGGAGGTGTTGTAGCGGGAGGCGTAACCACCATTTTGCGCCTTGTTCGTGGCAGGATTACCTGCGATGTAGATAGGCGTACCTATCTGTTTCTGCAAGGCCGCGGCGGCAATGTGCCAGCGGCGGATGTCGTTCCAACGGGTACCCTCCAAAGCTAATTCCCAACGGCGCTCGTTTTGCAGAGCTTGGAGCGAGTAGCCGATAGCCGGAAGGCCGGCACGCTCCCGCACCTTATTCATACCGGTGGCATCTCCCTTGAGCTCGGATTGCATCAAGAGAACGTCAGCGAAGCGGATCAATACCAAGTCGTGGATGTTGTCCAAGGCTTGGTTATTCGCGCCTTGCGTCCAGCCATCGATTCCGTACATCTCGTTCTCGAAGGTCTTGAAGTAGCCACTCTCGTCATTGGATGTCTTGCATGCGACAGGAGACCATTTCATGGCATAGTAGTCCGTTTCCTGTACGAAGTCCGCCCAACCGCCTTTGTTATAAGCGGGTAATTTGTCCGTACGATATACGGAAGCGTCGCGACGCATGTCATTTGGTTCTGCGCTTGCCCAATCGTTCACGAAATTCGGTGCTACAGGCCCGGCTCCCCAACCTTGTCCGAAGGGGAAGGTATTTGCTACGTCTTGATCTCCGCGAAGACCGAAATGAAGCGCGTAACCATTGGCGAAAGCGATGGTAGTATTCCAACTGGCCAGCTTATTGAACTTGATGGCGAACATAGATTCCGGGTTGACGGCGTTATCATCCTCTACCCATTTCAATCCTTTTCCGGCGGTGTATTCGAAATCGTTCACCGTGCAACGGTTCGTGTAAGCCCAAAGGCTACGGAAGTCGGATGCTAAGGAATATCCGGAATTGTTCACGCAATCATCGATATAAGAGATCACTTGATCCTTCGTAAGGGTAGAGCCGTCGGCCAAGGTGACGGAGGTCAGCGGGTTGTAAGTGGCGCTGGTCAAGGCGGCTATATCTTCGCCATTCCCGTACATGCCGGTGTAGAACAACCAAGCACGGCCTAACATGGCCTCGGCGGTGTACTTGTCGACGTGTCCTGCCTCAAGGGATGACGTACCTCCACGCCATGCGGGCATGATGTCGGCGGCTGTCTTAAGGTCTAGCAAGATCTGTCCCCAGATCTCGGCGGGGCTTGCCTGTGGCACGTCGCTTGTCTGGGATGTAGTGATTAGGGGTACACGATTGTACATCGAGGCTAGCTCGTAGTAGAAATAGGCACGCATGAAGAGAGCCTCGCCCATCAATTGGTTACGTGCTTCCGTGGAAGGAAAGTCCGGACAGTTATCCAAGGTCTCTATGGCGCTGTTGGCACGGAATACGCCGGCATAACGGTCTTTCCAGAACTGGCGGGTCATGTCGGACTGATAGTTGCAGAGCAGGTCCATGGCCTGCATCAGCTTGTCGTTCGAGCCGCCCCCGCCTAGCGCGTCATCGCTGGCTAGTTGGGCGTAATAAAGGAACGATCTCTCGGGGTTGGCGCAAACGGATGCCATGCTGGCGTAAACGCCTGCTATCATTTGCTGGGCATCGTCGTACGACTCCGGGAATGTAGCGGTTGTCTTCTCTGTGTAATTGGTCGTGTCGAGCATGTCCTCACAACTGGAGAAGGCTACGGCAGCGCCCATACATATTGCATATATTAACTTTTTCATGTTGCTTTTCTCTTAAAATTTAATGTTAACACCTACCATATAAGTTCTGGGTGAAGGATAAGAACCTAAGTCGATACCTCTTGCCCAAGGATTGTCCTCGCGGTAACTATCGTTCGTACCGATTTCGGGGTCCATACCCTTGTATCCCGTGAAGGTGAAGAGGTTCTGGGCGCTTACGTACAGACGTAATTGCGGTAGTGGGCAGTTCTTCCATAGGTTCTTGAAGTCGTAGCCCAAAGTAACGTTCTGGATGCGGAAATAGCTGGCGTCTTCCACGAAGATATCGGATATCTGTTGGAAGTTGACACCTGTGTTACCCGGAACCAGACGAGGATAACGATTGGAGGTTCCCTCACCATGCCAGTACTCAAATACCTCGGAGGTGTAATTCTCCACGTTGCCGTCGGTAAACTTACGATAAGAGCGCATATTTTGTTGTCCGAAGGCCCCATAGGTGGTTACCGCTAAATCGAATCCTTTGTAACCAACGTTGAAGCTTAGACCCATCGTGATATCCGGGTGCGGGTTGCCGACTTCGGTCTTGTCGTCCTCGTTGATCACGCCGTCGCCATTCACGTCTACGAATTTCAAGTCGCCCGGTTGGATGGAGCTACCTTGCAGGGAGTTGGCTGCGTTGCCTTTACAGTTCTTATCCAGATAAGCCTGCACGTCGTCGGCGTTTTGCATGACACCTTCCGTTTTATAGGCCCAGAAATAACCGATCGGGTGTCCTACTTCCATACGGGATACAGGACGTGTGTTCTCGGCCAGTACCTTGTCCGGACCTAGGATGTAACCGTCTTTGTTGTTGATCTGCGTAACCTCGTTCTTGTTATGGGCAAGGTTTAGGTTCACGCCATACGTCCAGTCGCCCTTCTGGTCGTTCCAGCCTAAGCCGATCTCGACACCTTTATTTTCCACGGTACCGCCGTTGATATAGGGAGCGTTCGTTCCGTAAGAGTCTAGGATCGGGGCAACGATCAACAGGTCCTTGGTTTTCTTGTTGTACCAATCGAAGTTCAAGCTCAATCGGCCGCTTAGGAAACGGGCGTCCAGACCAAGGTCTAGCTGCTCGGAAGTCTCCCATGTCACGTCCTCGTTCGGCATGATGCTGGCATAACCGCCTTGCGTGGCCGTACCCTTGTTGTTGCCGAAGGAATATTGTCCGAGGTGGTCGAACGCTACGGTCGAGAAATATTGGAAGTTATCGATATTACAGTTACCGTTCTGACCCCAGCTGGCACGGATCTTCAAGAAGTCCATCCAGTCGTGCGTGCTTTCCATGAAATCTTCATTGCTCACGACCCAACCAGCCGATACGGAAGGGAATGTACCCCAGCGTTTACCACGGGCGAAGTTCGAGGAACCATCCGTACGTAAGATCACGCTAGCCATGTATTTCTCGTTGAAGTTATAGTTGATACGTCCGAAGAATGACGCTAAGGCGTTATCCCCTGTCGGATATCCTTTGGCTGAGGTAGGCTGAGAAGCCATGCTATTGCTGATATAAGCCCGGTCCCAGTCGGAGAACAGAAGGTCGTTCGCCGTTGCCTCCAGATACTCACCCATACCGAAACCGCTCTTCTTGAAGGATTGACCGACTAATACATCGAAGTTGTGTTTCTCGATGTTGAAGGTGTAGCTAAGCGTATTCTCGATCTGCCAGTCCCAACCAGTCGTCATGTTCTGGGTAACCTCATTGGTTAGTTTTTGATCGGTAGAGGTTAGTTTATAAGCCGGACTGTAGCCACGGTAAGAGCTGGAGTTCTGTTTGTAGCTGACCTGTCCTTTATAGACGAGTCCCTTGATTGGTTGTACCTTCAAGTAGCCAACCATAGTTAATCCGTAGTTTTTGCTCTTGTTGTTTCCACGGGAGGAGTTGACCATTGCGGCGATCGGGTTACTCGTATAAGAGTTGTAGTTGAACCAACCGGCCTTGTTCAAGTCGTCATACATATAGTAATCCCCGTTCTCGTTATAGATAGGAACCAGCGGGTTGGCACGTAACATCCAAGAGATGTCGTTACCGTATTGATTACCCTCGGAGATACCGGAAGATTCATTATGATTATAGTACAGGTTCTCGCCGAATGTGATGATATCCAAGTCACCCTCTTTCCACAAAATATGTTCAGAGTTCATGCGAACCGTGAAACGTTGGTAGTCGGAAGCGACCGGCTTGCCTAGCGTACCTTCCTGTTTCGTGTAGGATACACCCGTGGAGAATTTGGAGCGTTCCGTACCACCGGCCAAGTTCAGGGAGTGGCTGGTAGTGATGGCGTTCTTGTTGCGGATTGCGTCAAGCCAGTTGGTACCCTCATCCTCGCCGCTCATGTAACGGTTGTACTGTTCTTGTGACATGTAATTCGTCCACGTGTAAGGTTGGTTACCCGTGTTGAAGTTCAGTTGGTCCATGACTGCCATGTATTCCTTTGCATTCAGCAAGTCCGGCATCTTATATACGTTCTGGAAACCTACATAGCCGTCGTAACTAACCTGTAATTTACCCTGTTTGCCCTGCTTTGTCGTGATCAATACAACACCGTTGGCCGCACGTGAACCGTAGATCGCAGCGGAAGCGGCATCTTTCAATACGTCCAAGCTCTCGATATCGGCGGGACTTAAGGAATTGATGTCGCCTTCGACGCCATCAATAATGTATAGCGGAGTCGTGCTGCCGTTCGTTCCGGCACCACGAATGTTGATATCGAAACTCTTACCCGGCTGGCCGGAGTTCGCTACGATATTGACGCCCGGGCTTTGGCTCTGCAAGGCACCTAGCGGGTTTGTCGTGTTTAATTTTTGGATATTCTCTCCCTTTACTTGAAGGGTAGCACCTGTCACCAACTTTTTCTTTTGTACACCATAACCTACTACCACTACCTCGTCCAAACTCTGTGAGTCCTCTTTCAAGGTGATCTGTAAGTCGGATGTTTGGGCGGTTACGGGAATCTCTTGGGTCATATAACCGATGTAGGAGATCTCTATGATAGAGCCGGGGGCGGCCTCTAAGCTGAACTTACCATCCAAATCGGTTATCACTCCGTTTGTCGTTCCCTTTACGATAACATTGGCACCGATGACTTCCATTCCTGTTGCGTCTTTCACGGTACCAGTGATTCTTTTTGTTTGTTGCATGACTTCCATCGAAGTACTAGGGGCGGCTAACATTTGTGGTATGCCACCTAGCTGGAAGGCCATACATGCGCCTAAAAACAGCGTCGTTTTCTTAATTGTTGAATTCATTATTTTTTACATTAAATCATATAAGGCTAAACTAAAATTCATTTACTCAATAGGGTCATTAGCGGTTAACTGCTAAAAACATTAGATTTTCGGTCCTTCCTCATAGGCAATTGTTTTTTGTTGTTAATATGTATTGTTAATTTCTGTCGCAAAATTACGTCGGATCCCAAGTGCGTTCAAATACTATTTTATCCAAGAATAATACTTTTTTGCCGGAGTGTATTTTTAACACATCGATGGGGTAGCCGTAGGCATGAAAGCCTTTGTGACTGGTCGCAAAGATAGATGTGTGAAGGAAAAGAGAAGGGGGGATTTTGTATAGAAATAGGGGGGGATATGTATTTATCCCTGTTAAAAAGGTCTCTTATACAATGATTTTTGTCTTTTTGTAGTTATCCCGGAACTCTTTGGGAGAGCAGTTTTTCTTTTTCTTAAAGATACGGTTGAAGTTCGAGAGGTTATTGAAGCCGCAGTCATAACAAATCTCCGCGATGGATCGTTGCGTGTCCACCAGCATGCGGGCGGCGTAACCGATACGGATATCGGTGATATAGTCGGAGAGGGTCTTCCCGGTCCTCAACTTGAAGAAACGGCTGAAAGCGGAAGGGGCCATACCTACGAGTTCCGCCAGTTGGTTTAGGCGGATATCCTGTTGGTATCGTTCGTTAATGTAATTTTGTACTTTCTGGATACGACGGCTCTCGGAATGGATATCTGTTATTTTAGCGAATGAGGAGCTGGCCAATACTTTGTAGTTCTCCTCGACAGAAAGCTCATATAAGATGGTTAAGAAGTTGATGACCGCATAAAAGCTTTGCTCCTCGGAAACCAGCTTTTCCAGTAAATGGTAAACCTTCAGGATGGAAGACATCGGGAAACTGATGCCGCATTGGGCTTTCTCCAACATTTTCCGGATACTGTTGAATTGGTTTTTCTCCAATAGATTCTTCCCGAAGAGATCGGGAGAGAACTGGATCGTGATCTCATGGATCAAAGGCGATTTACATGCGTTCTGCTCCCAGACATGCTCCAGTTCTTTCCCGGTTATCAATACTAACTCGTATTCTCCGATCACTTCCGCAGAGTCACCGACCACACGCCTTACCCCCGGAGCGTGCTCAATGAAATTGAGCTCGTACTCCGAGTGGCAATGGATCGGATAGGTAAATTCTGTCTTACGCCGGTCTACGATGTAAAAGCAGTCCTTTTCCGATAGTGGGGTTATCTCGCGGATAATGTCCATTCTCTGTTGACAATTTAGTTAGTGAGCCTCGGTCAGCTCTATGACCTTGCTATGGGCATGAGCCGTAGAGAACACGTTCATTCCTATTTTCATCAAGAAATCTCCGCTGAAGGTACCTCCGTCGGTAACCAAGGTCGATTTCTGGCCCGGCATGAGGTTTATCTCTTGTACCTTATATTTCTTATTCGGGTCCAATCCTTGTAGCTTTACGGGGAAAGTCTTTTCTCCGAAGCGAGGGTGGATATCATAAGCGAATAGGACGGATTTGCTTTTTGCCTTATCCACGTACATCACGGATGAATGGTTGGTATCGTAAGGGGAGACTAGACGGTACAGATCGCCGTCGAGGATCGTGCCCTTTAGACGTTTGTAGTTGGCAACTGCTTCTTGGCAGTATTTCATCTCGTCATCGTTCATTTCCTTCAAGCTGATATCGAAGCCCATCTTACACATCATGGCCACGTCGGTACGGAACTTGATAGAGGTATTCTTGTTCCAGCTAGTCACGTGGGCGCACATTGCCTTTGCCGGGAAGAACTGGGAGAATCCCCATTGGATATACAAACGCTCGATCGGATCGGTGTTGTCGCTGCACCAGAATTCCGTGAAATATTTCAATGCCTCGTAATCACAGCGGGCACCCCCACCGGAGCAAAGCATGATCGGTAGGTGAGGGTATTTCTCGGCTACCCGTTTGAATACGTTATAGACACCTCGTACATGGTCGATATACAATTGATTCTGCTTCTCTTTAAGATAGGGGGAATAGACATTGGTAATCGGGCTGTTGCAATCCCATTTGAAGAAAGCCAGATCCGGATTCTCGATCATGATATTATCCACCACGCTGAATACATAATCCTGTACTTTCGGGTTGCTTAAGTCTAAGACAAGTTGATTGCGATAGTAATAGGTCTCACGATTCGGTAGATGGATCGCCCAGTCCGGGTGTTTCTCGAAAAGTTCGCTCTTGGGGTTTACCATCTCCGGCTCGATCCAGATACCGAATTTCACGCCGGCATCTTTAGCGACCTGCACCAGATGAGGAATGCCGTTTGGCAACTTATCGTGTGTAACCTCCCAATCGCCCAATCCGGCCTTATCGTTTTGACGAGGGTATTTATTAGCGAACCAACCATCATCCAGCAAAAACATATCTACACCTAGATGCTTGGCTTCTTTCATTAGTTCCTCCAATTTCTTCTCGTTGAAATTGAAACCGGTCGATTCCCAGTTGTTCAGTAGGGTAAGTCGATCGCCTTTACCATCCTTGATCTGGTAATTACGTGCCCAATCATGGATATCACGACTGGCTTTTCCGGTTCCTTGGTTACTCAACGTAAAGATAAACTCAGGGGTGACGAACCATTCGTTCGGTTTCAATTCATAGGCGGACGCATAGGGATTGATGCCGGAGATGACACGAAGGTTACCGGCGTTGTCCACCTCGAACGTAAAGCGGTAGTTTCCAGTCCAACCTATCGTTCCCATTAAAACATCTCCTGTATTCTCGCTGGCCGGGGCACCTAACCCAATCTCAAAAAACGGGTAAGCGTGCATGGCGGCACGGGAGCCTAGTTTCGTATCGATAATCTTTTTCCCGAATTTCAAGTCTTGGCTGCTCATCTGTACTTCTTTGGCCCAGTCACCGCTAAACTCGGTCAATACATAGCGAGGACTCTCGAAATAAAGCATATTGGAAGCGTATTGGGTAATCGTGACCGGTTTTTTCTCCATATGACGAATCTCAGTCCAAGCCTTGATCACGTTTTCTTTAGCGAAGGTTACATAATGTAATTTAGCCTCCACTGGGTATACATCGTCTTTCAGGGAGATAATTGTCTCCGTAACGTTATTGTCTAGTTTCTTAGATTCGCTGGAAACATACTTGAATATGCTAGTCATGTTTCCGTCGTTATGCTGGATGGCGAAAGCTGGTTCGAAATAATCTTCCGCTCCTGAGCAAGGATATACTTCCCATCCACGGGTTGATACGCTGCCATCCGTTCCGGCTTGGATATTCCATGAGAGGTTCTCAAATTCGGATTCGTTTACTAATTTATTCCCTAGATAAGTTTGGTAGAGCCGTCCATTGGGGGCTACTTGTAAAATCAAGTCCGTCTCATTGGTTGAGATTAAGATCATCTTTTGATCGGCGGCTTTTACGAATGGCAAACAAAAGCACAAAAGGATAACTGTAAGTAATAGATTTTTCATGGTAAATTATTTGAATGTGTAAATAGTAGAGACGTAGCGTGCCACGCCTCTACTAGAATACATATTGTAATTAATTCTGCTCTTTCAGGATCACGTCGTGAGCGCCACCCTCAACGATACTCGTAGAGGAGACAAGCGTGATCTTGGCATGCTGCTGCAACTCTTGGATAGAGATGGAACCACAGCTACACATCGTAGCGATCATCTTACCCAATGTTACGTTTAAATTATCTTTCAATTTTCCGGCATACGGTACATAGCTGTCCACGCCTTCCTCGAATTTCAAGGATTCGTTCCCACCCATGTCATAGCGCTGCCAGTTCTTCGCACGGTTAGAGCCCTCACCCCAATACTCCTTCACGAAGTTGTTTCCGATTTTCATCTTCTTCGTAGGCGACTCGTCGAAGCGGGCGAAATAACGGCCCATCATCAAGAAATCGGCACCCATAGCCAACGCCAATACCATATGGTAATCGTGTACCAGACCACCATCGCTACAGATAGGGATATAAACGCCGTGTCTTTTGAAATACTCGTCACGAGCTTTCGCTACGTCGATCAAGGCGGTAGCCTGTCCGCGACCGATACCTTTCTGCTCACGGGTGATACAGATGGAACCACCACCGATACCTACCTTGATGAAATCCGCTCCGGCGTCAGCCAAGTAGTTGAAACCATCTTGGTCAACCACGTTTCCGGCACCAACCAGTACCTTGTCTCCGTAGGTATCCTTGATCCAGTGCAAGGTCTCGTACTGCCATTCGGAATAGCCGTCGGAAGAGTCGATACACAATACGTCAACGCCAGCCTCTACCAATGCCGGAACACGTTCCTTATAGTCGCGGGTGTTGATACCGGCACCTACTAATAATTTCTTATCACCGCCGGATAACTCTTTCGGGTTCTCACGGTGGCTATCGTAGTCCTTGCGGAATACGAAGTATTGAAGCTTCTGATCCTTGTCGATGATTGGCAATGTATTCAACTTATGATCCCAGATAATCTGGTTCGCCTCTTTCAAGGTCATGCCTAGCTCGCCAACGATTAGTTTAGCGAACGGGGTCATGAAATCTTTCACCTTCATGTCGATCGGGTCTTTGCCTTCACGGTAATCGCGACTGGTTACCATACCTAGCAATTTGCCGTTAGGCGTACCATCATCTGTCACACCAATCGTAGAATGTTCTGTCCGGCGGACTAGCTCAAGCACGTCGGCCAAGGTATTCTCGGGCGTAAGGTTAGAGTCGCTGATAACAAATCCGGCCTTGAATTTCTTTACTTTGCGAACCATATCCGCTTGGCTCTCGATCGGTTGCGAGCCGAAGATGAAGGAAAGTCCTCCGTTGCGAGCCAACTCGATTGCCAGTTTAGGGCCGGAAACCGATTGCATGATCGCTGAAACGAAAGGAATATTTAATTCAATAGCGGATTTCTCGCCAGACTTGAATTTCACAAGCGGCGTTTTCAATGAAACGTTTGCGGGAATACATTCTTTGGTGGTTAAACCGGGAATAAGTAAATACTCACCAAATGTTCTCGATACATCGTTTAAGTAGATTGCCATAAGATTTTATATTTACAGGATGAGTTTTTTTAATTGTGCAAAAGTAGCGATTTCTGTTCATATATGAATCACATGTTTACATGAAATGTTCGAAATATGCGTCCCGCAACATTTATAGTTATGGATTTGTTATTAATGTAGATTTAAAAAGGAGGAAAATATGAGAGTTGTAGTTGATAAGGCTCAATCCAGAGGGTATGCGAATCACGGTTGGTTGAAAACACATCACACGTTTAGCTTTGCTAATTATTACAATCCGGAAAGGGTTCATTTCGGGATGCTACGTGTATTGAATGATGATTCCGTGGCGCCGGGTGAGGGATTCGATATGCATCCACATAAGAATATGGAGGTTATCTCCATCCCGTTAAAGGGATATTTACGCCATGGGGATAGCATAAAGAATAGCGAGGTGATTACGCCGGGAGATATTCAGGTGATGAGCGCCGGTACCGGTATCGTGCATAGCGAGTTCAACGACAGCGGTAATGAACAATTGGAGTTCTTGCAAATATGGGTATTTCCCCGTGAGGAGAATACCAAGCCTCATTATGCCAGTTATGACGTGCGTCCGGTTACTTCGGAAAAGAATAAGTTGTCCTTGATCATCGCTCCGGACGGTAGCGCTCCTGCGTCGATCAATCAAGACGCTTGGTTCTCTTTAGGAAACCTAGATGCCGGTCAAGTAAAAGAGTACAAGCTACATAGTAAAAATAATGGAGTTTATTTATTCGTGATCGACGGAGAGGTGGAGGTAAGTAATACGATCCTGTCTAAGCGTGACGGGGCCGGATTCTGGGAAACCGATAGCATTACGATAGAAGTCTTGAAGCACGCAAAAGTTCTTTTGATAGAAATTCCGATGATGAAATAAATGTTGATAGGTTAGTGCTGGCGGGTATCTTAATAGTTGATGTAACAAAGCTATTAGGGTACCCGCTCTTTCCTTGTTAATGTTTTATCGGTTTATCCGTGAAGTAATCGATCATCTTTAAGATCGCCCGGCTACAAGCTGGACAGAATGGAGCGTAATCACGCATCATACAGTGATCCATCGGGCGATAAATGCCTTTAGCGATGTAACCGCCTCCCTCGAATACGCCTGCCTTATCCTTATGGGCGTCATCTAATGGGGTAGGTATCGGTGTATTAGTCGGTAGAAGATCTTTCCATTTAGCATCGAAGTTAACCAAGGTCGTGATGTTCGGTTCCCAAGGCTCGTACTTCAAATTATAAAAATCTTGATAAGCGACCTCGGAACTGAAATATTCATCTGCTAGACCAGCGAAACTATGTCCGAACTCGTGAACGAATACGACCGGGGTACGTGGGTTATCGGCGGTTCCCATGGCATAAAAATTATACATACCGCCACCACCGTAAGCGTCCGTGTTTACCAAGATGAAGATTGCGTCGCAAGGAGCGTTCCATACGGCGTCACGTATAGACTTCATATCCGGGGTGGTTAAATAGCGATCTACACCGAATGTATAATAACCGGAATTCAATGCGGTATTCTTGAATATACCTTTACCGGATACATCTGTTCCCGATTCTTCCGAAACGGCATCTACCGCCCAAATATTGAAATCTTCCCGGCGAGTGTCATAAGGCGGGGTTTTAAACAATGCCTCCGTAAAACGTTTGGCATCAGCTACGAATTTCTCTTGCTCATCCGCCGTATAACCTTCCGCCAAAAATACGAGGTCTACTTTCCCGGAGGAATCCCCGTTATATTGGATTTTTGTGATCCGGTTTTCCTTGAGTTTTCCCCGGTCAATAAAAATACTGGCCGGATCAATCTCTTGTTTCAATAAAAGATGGAACTGCATGTCGGCCTTGTCTCTTGCCGTAATCTCAATGATGACAGGAGCTTTCGGATAGGGGATAGAGATGCTATTTGTCCAAGATTGTGTCTCGGTCTTCGCTTGCTCCGTACTTCTCCATTCTTCGAATAACGTATTGAATCCTCGTGAGTAGATCAACTCTTTACCGGCTTTATCATATACATTAATATAATACCCTCCATAACCAAACGGATCGATCAAGTTTTTGACCGGCCCTGCCCAGACGGGTTCTTCCCGGAGTTGTTGTATAGCGGCGGCTTGGAAATCCCAATTCCCGCTCAATGCGAAATCAATCCGGAGACTTTTCTTCGTGAAGTGTTTTTCAAAATTAGTTTGTGCCAGACAAGTGAAACTGAAAAGAATGGCGAATAATAATAATAAGGTTATTCTTGCTCTCATAGATCTATAATATTTATCATGTGTCAACTTTATGACGCAAATGTATATTATTTTTTTATAGATTTGCCACGATTAGTGTATTATACTCGTTTATAAATAAATTAGACCTATGTTTAGAGAGATCAGACGAAAAGACCGGATTTTGGATAATGAGTTGGCAATTCGTTTATTGGAGGAGGCGGAATATGGTTTTTTGGCCATGTCGGGGATAAATGGGTATGGGTATGGAATCCCGATCAATTATGTAAAGGAAGGGGATTCTATTTATTTCCATTGCGCTCCGGAAGGGTATAAGCTGGAATGTCTACGAGAAAACCCGAAAGTGAGTTTCACGGTAGTTGGCGCTACACAAATCGTTCCGGGAAAATTCACGACAGGTTACGAGAGCACTATCGCTTTTGGAGAGATACATTTGGATTTGCCGGAAGAAGAGCGTCGGTATGCCTTGCGGCTACTCGTGAATAAATATTCATCGGCGTTTAAGGAGATCGGCGAAAAGTATATTGAGAAATCTTTTTACCGGACTAATATCTTACGTCTAGATATCTCGCATATCTCGGGAAAGTGTAAACGATTGTCTCAATAGTATAAGAAAGGGGGCCTAGCCCCCTTTCTTGCAATATATCAATGATGGCTTAAATAATTAGAGACTCCTGCGTTTGTCGCTTTCATGGCGTCTTTTCCTTTGGACCAATTTGCCGGGCAAACCTCGCCATATTCTTCGAAGTGCTGTAAGGCATCGACCATACGGAGAGCCTCGTCTACGTTACGGCCTAATGGTAAATCGTTGATTACATAATGACGGATCAAGCCCTCTTTGTCAATCAGGAACAGACCCCGGTAAGCGACCGGATTTCCTCTGGAGATAAGTTCTCCACTTTCGTTTGTAATATAATCAGCGGCTAATACGCCAAAGTTTTCAGAGATGGTTTTGGAAAAATCGGATACGAGTGGATAAGTCACCCCATGGATACCTCCTTTATTCTTATCTTGGTTTAACCATGCGAAATGAGAAAATTGAGAATCGACGGAGCAACCAACCACCGCTACGTTACGTCTTTCGAATTCCTGTAACTTTTGTTGGAAGGCATGTAATTCTGTCGGGCAAACGAATGTAAAGTCCATCGGATAGAAAAACATGACTACATACTTCTTGCCTACATATTGTTCCAAAGAGAAATCCTCGATGATCTCATTGCCATTCACTACTGCCGGAGCGTGGAATTCCGGTGCCTTTTTACCTATTAATGCTTTCATATTATAATTAATTTGTTTGTTAAGTAACAAGCGTAAGTGAAGGTTTGTTGTTGCTTTTTTAGTAAAGAGACTGATTTTCTTGTGAAATAGACCTAAAGTTTATGCTTTAAAATTTCTCTGATTTTCAAAGATTTTATTTCTTTGTAACTTATTGATGTTAATAAAGAAAGTATATGGAGGTTTCCGAGGTAAAACAGCGTTTGCTGACAGATTTTTTTACATATTATCCCATGGGAGGTGCTCTGTATGATAAAAACGGTGCACTAATTGATATAAATAAGTCCTTAAACGAGAAATTTCCTTTTACGAATGAAGCGGACTTCTTATTAAATAATCTTTTTCGTACAGATTTGTTGACCGATCTTCAAAAACAATATCTGCGTGGGGGAAGCGTGGTTTCCGGTTCTTTGCCTGTACCGTACTCCATCATCCCCTCAATGAATGAGGATAGAGATATTCTTGGGTATACCTTATTATTAACGGGTAATCCGGCGGTCGGGCAGGAGGCAGCCGGTTATGACCGGGAATTGAAGGAATTGACGGACATGTCGCAAAAGATGGCGGAAGCGGTTCCTGATACGATCCTTTTGGTAAACAAGCAACTGGTTGTAGAGAGGATTATCGCTTATGCTGTGGAGACTTGTATAACGCCGGAGTCGATCAATCGGCGTATCGATGATCTTCCGGGTTTCATTTATCCGGATGAGACTAAGCGTCGTGTGGCCGCGATCGTGCAAAGTTGCTTGAATAAGTCGGAGATCATGAATTTAGATTTATCGATTCCGGGACATAACGCTCCGATCGTTTATTTTAAACTACGGTTGGTACCGGTACATGACCGGTATGTGATTATTTATATACGGAATGTATCGGAGCTCGTTGAGCAGGAGAAAGCGAATGAGGCGTTAAGCAGTAAGTTGTCCGAAAGCCGGATGATGATGGAGCTTGCTTTGCAGAATAGCAAGATTACGACTTATTCTTTTAATTTCAGCCGGTTTAAGTCTTGCGATAAAGTACATTGTAACCGTTGTTTCCAGTTTTATGGCACGACCAATAGTTTATTGAAACGTAATCAGTTCATTTGTCAGGCTTTGCCACAACTTCGTCACCCGGACGATTCTGGCGACTTTTTCTATCTATTCAATACGATCCGTACGAATAAATTGGATGAATATAAAATAGATTTTCGTCTAAAGAACGATGATAACACCTATCGGATCTATGAGGTGATCGGTAAGACGCATGAAAAGGATGAAAATGGTTTCCCGAATTTGATTGTTGGCTGTATGATCGATGATCAAGAACGATTGGAGTTTGAGGAAGACTTGATCTTAGCCAAGGAAAAAGCGGAGGAGGCGGATATGCTTAAGTCGACTTTCTTAGCGAATATGACCCATGAGATCCGTACACCGTTGAACGCTATTGTCGGTTTCTCTGATTTGTTAGGAGTGGAGGAGGATTCGGAATTGCGCCAAAATTATATTAGTTTAATCAAGATGAACAATGATTTACTTTTAAGTATAGTAAATGATGTTTTGGATATTTCCAGAATCGAGTCTGATATGATGACGTTTACTTATATGGATGTTTATTTACCTTCCTTTATGAAAGATCTATATAACTCCATACAATTACGTAGACCGGAAGGGGTGGAAATGACCTTGGATGCATGTCCCGATATCATATTTAATATAGATCGAAATCGATTATGGCAAATCTGCATGAATTTATTGACGAATGCGGTTAAGCATACTAAAAAAGGTCGTATTTGGTTTGGTTATACGCTTGAGGCTGAGGAGAAAATGATTAAGTTTTATGTTTCGGATACAGGTTGTGGCATTCCCAAGGATGAATTGGATAATATCTTTGCCCGATTCGTGCAATTAAGCGATTTTGAGCAAGGAGTCGGATTGGGATTAGCAATTTGTAAAGGTCTGGTATTAAAAATGGGCGGTAATATTTCAGTGATTTCCGAAGAAGGATTTGGTTCTACATTTATTTTCACTTTACCTATGAAAAGACCCAATAGTTGGAAAAACTAGTGAACAATACTCTTTGAAATTCGGTTGTCTATATAAGAGATGATTTAGGTTGTAGTCAATTTCCATAATAAGCATTAACTTATACATGCTTTTGGTTTATGTTTTGCCATAAGAAATTCTGGACTTATGGCCTAATCTTTTTGTATCATACCTGTAATCAAGGATTTTATATGACGAAAATAGAAATAAAGAATTTATCTATTCTTTTCGGCCCGGAGAAAATGCGTGCGAAAAGAATGCTAGTAGCGGGAAAAAGTAAACAAAACATTTTGAAAGAAACGGGTTGCACGGTAGCTGTACGTAATGCGAACCTAAAGATTGAGGAAGGGGAGTTATTTGTGATAATGGGACTTTCCGGAAGTGGAAAATCTACGCTGTTACGTTGTATTAACCGATTGAACGAGCCCTCTTTGGGAGAAGTTTTTATCAACGGAAAAAACATAACGACTTCCTCGGATAAAGAATTATTGGATATACGGCGTAAGGAAATGGCTATGGTTTTCCAGCATTTTGGATTGCTGCCCCATCGCACGGTATTGAGTAATATCGCTTTTGGCTTGGAGTTACAAGGGGTTCCTAAAAAAGAAAGAGACCAGAAAGCTGTGGAAAGTGTAGCCCTAGTAGGGTTAAAAGGATACGAGAACCAGAAGGTTAGCGAGTTGTCTGGAGGTATGCAGCAACGTGTCGGATTGGCCCGTGCGATCGCAAATGATCCCGAGGTGCTCTTGATGGATGAGGCTTTTTCTGCCTTAGACCCATTGATCCGTGTACAGATGCAGGATGAGCTATTGAAACTACAAGAGAAGATGCAAAAAACGATCATCTTTATTACGCATGATCTTGACGAGGCGATTAAGTTGGGGGATCGTATCGCCATTATGAAAGACGGGGAGGTCGTGCAAGTAGGTACCCCTGAGGAGATCTTGACAGACCCGGCCAATCATTACGTCTCCAGATTTACGGAAAATGTAGATCGTGGACGTATCGTTACGGCCTCATCGATTATGATAACCCAGCCGGTTGTCGCTCGTATCCGTAAAGATGGCCCGGAGACCGTGTTGAGGAAAATGAAAGAGAAAAACTTATATGTATTGCCGGTCGTGGATGGGAATAGGCAATTTCTGGGCGAGGTTCGTTTGAAAGATGTCTTGGCTCTTCGGAAAGCGGGGAATCATGATCTCTCATCGATTGTGATGAAAGAGGTGCCTTCGGTTCTGGAAAACACGACGGTTGAGGATATGCTTCCTTTGTTACCGGAGATTCGGCAGGCCTTACCGGTCGTTAATGAGGCCAACCAATTGGCTGGCTTGGTTTCTACTTCATCGATTATAATCGAGATGACGGGGAAGGATAAAGAGGAAATAGATCAAATTGTTCAAAATGCGATAGAATTATGATAAATATAGGAAAATATATAGAGATTGCCATTAATTGGCTGACTGAGCATTTCGCTCGTTTTTTTGATGTGATAAATGATGGGGTCGGAGGATTTATCGATACTTTTCAAGATGGGCTGACTTGGATTCCGTTTTATGTGATGATTTTGGGCTTGGCATTGTTGGCTTGGTTCAAGGCAGGAAAAGGAGTCGGCGTGTTCACGGCATTGGGTCTATTGTTAATTTACGGAATGGGTTTCTGGGTGGAAACGATGCAGACTTTGGCCTTGGTACTGTCTTCTACCATTATCGCCTTGATGATCGGAGTTCCGTTAGGAATTTGGACCGCACGTAGTGACCGGGCGGATAAGATCATCCATCCGGTCTTGGATTTGATGCAAACGATGCCGGCTTTCGTCTACTTGATACCAGCCGTTTTGTTTTTTGGTTTGGGACCGGTACCCGGCGCTTTCGCAACGGTGATTTTCGCCATGCCTCCGGTTGTACGGCTGACCGATCTGGGAATCCGTCAAGTCCCGGCCGATATTGTGGAGGCTACCCGCTCATTTGGCGCTACTTCCTCTCAGTTGCTTTATAAGGTGCAATTGCCATTGGCTTTGCCTACGATCATGACGGGAGTGAATCAAACGATCATGCTTTCACTTTCTATGGTAGTTATAGCGGCCATGATCTCGGCAGGAGGATTGGGTGAGATTGTCTTGCGAGGAATTACCCAAATGAAAATAGGTTTAGGTTTCGAAGGAGGTATAGCGGTCGTTATCTTGGCTATTATCTTGGACCGTATTACGCAGGGCTGGGCGAAAGGTAAAGTGAATAAACAAAAGAAATAAGAAACATAGAAAAGAAAGAAATAGATATATGAGACGATTTACGATTATTATTGGATGCTGTATGCTTTTGGTGACCTTACAATTTATTTTCAGTTGTGTGGATAGCAAGGATCGAAAGAAAATATCGATAGCGTACGCTAATTGGGCGGAGGGCATTGCTATGACCAACTTAGCCAAAGTGATATTAGAGGATCAAGGATATCGGGTAACATTAAAAAATGCGGATATCGCCCCGATCTTTACTTCTGTCGCTTCGGGAAAAGCGGATGTGTTCATGGATGCATGGTTACCGGTGACCCATGCGGATTATATGGAACAATACGGGGACCGGCTTGAGACACTCGGAACGGTTTATGAGCATGCGAAATTGGGCTTGGTAGTTCCGGAGTACGTTACCATTCGTTCCATCGAGGATTTGAATGCCCATAAAGATCAATTTAAAGGTGAGATTATAGGGATCGATGCCGGCGCCGGTTTGATGAACTCGGCGGATAAGGCGGTTCAAGATTATTCTTTGGATTTTGATTTGAAATCTTCCAGTGGGGCTACGATGGTTGCTTTCTTGAAGAAATCGATTGATGCGAACGAATGGATCGTGGTTACCGGATGGACCCCTCATTGGATGTTCTCACGTTATCCGTTAAAATTCTTGGAAGACCCGAAAGAGGAATTTGGAGACTCGGAGCATATCGAGGTTATCGCTACGAAAGGATTCTCTGAGAAAGATCCATATGCAGCCTCTTTTTTCAAGAACTTTAAGTTAACCGATGAACAACTGAGCGAATTGATGTATTATATGGAAGACGGGACACGTACGGAATCGCGATCAGCCCGTGCTTGGCTTGAAAAACATCCCGAGATAATCAAATTATTCTTACCTTCGCAGGAGAATCAATTGAATGGGAGCCATGAGACAAATTAAGGGAGTCATATGTATTTTAATAAGTATCGTTATGTGTTGGTCTGCTTCAGCCGCAAACAATAAACGTTATGTGAATATCGTATTTATCGGGAATAGTATCACGTTTGGCGCCGGGTTACCGAAGCCTGTCCATGATGCGCCTCCTGTAAAGGCTGCGTTGTTTTTAAGCAAGTGCCCGGAAGTGGCTTCGGTCAAGTATTCCAATAGAGGACAGAGCGGCTGTACTACCGTTGATTATTTGCCGGATACGAATACGCTCTTCCCGTGGGCCGTACGTGCTGCCGATAAATTTAAGGATGAGACTTGGGCGGATTTGGTGTTCTCTATTATGCTGGGGACGAACGATAGCGCGATAGAAGGCACGAACGGCTGCCCGGTAACGCCCGAGCGGTATTATGAGAACATGAAGACAATTATCAATCGCTTATTAGCTTTATACCCGAATTGCCGTATTGTGGTACATCGTCCTCTATGGTATAGCCCGAATACGTATAATGGAGCTAAATATTTGGAAGAAGGCTTGCGAAGGCTCCAAGATTATTATCCGCAAATACAACGATTAGTCGATTATTATGCGTCTCATTTTCCCGGACAAGTCTTTCTGGGAGATACGAAGGGATTTGATTACTTTAAGGAAAACCATTTGACAGATTTCCAAGCGGAGAAGGGCAACGCCGGAGTGTTCTATCTTCATCCGAATGAGAAAGGAGCGGTCCGGTTAGGCGAATTGTGGAGTGAGGCGATTCGTCAGGCTTTAGGGCTTTGACCTCTATAAAAAAGCCATGCCATCCCAAGAAGACGACATGGCTTTTTAGGTCCATTTATAGGTATGACAAGCAAGTATTCGTTTATCTTTTTCCTAATCGATGATCCATTAATACGGCATGATGTTCTCCGTATAATTTAAGTTTCTCGACAATATTTTTCGCTGTAGCCTCTTCCTCTACCTGCTCTCGGACGAAGCCCCATAGGAAATCTTGTGTCGCCTTGTCTTTCTCTTCGGAAGCGATATCGACAATCTTGTCGATTGATCCGGATACATGCACCTCATGCTCGTAGATATGCTGGAAAATCTCCAACGGCTCTCCCCATGCTGTAGGAACGGAATTAACTACTCCGATCGTCACTTGTCCGCCACGCTTGATTGAGTAATCGATCATTTTATAGGCATGTTCAAGTTCCTCTTGCGATTGTTTTAACGTCCAATGCGCGAAACCATCCAGCCCTATCTGAGTGAAATGTACCGACATGGATAAATATAGGTTGGATGACCACATCTCCATGTTGATTTGCTCGTTGAGAGCATCTGATAATTTTCTGCTTAAAATCATAATGGCTTATTCTATTTTATGTTGTTTATAAATAGAACAAGCCATTATCGGTTTTGTTGAGTTTTTACGAAGGAAAGTGTATCGAGGTTATTTGATCTCGATTACTTTCTCGGCCATTTTAGCCTCTTCCTCAGTTCTTTTCGGTATGCTGATACTCAAGACGCCGTTCTCAACCTTCGCCTCAATCTTGTCTTTCTCTACATTGTCAGGCAAAACCATGGTTTGTTGGAACTTGCTATAAGAGAATTCGCGTCTCAGATAGCGTCCGTCTTTCTTATCCTCATTCTTTTCTTCTTTTTTCTCCATAGATACGACCAAGTTGTTGTTCTCATCGATCTTGATGTTGAAATCGTTCTTCGTCATACCGGGAGCGGCTACCTCAACTCGATAATCCTTATCGGATTCTATCACGTTGATGGCTGGAGCTGTAGAGTTTGCTTTTATCATCCAGTCGTTGTCAAATAAATCATTGAATACATACGGTAACCAATTTTGACTTCTTCTCATCGGTGTCATAATACAGTCCTCCAATTATTAGTTAAACATTCTATTTACTATTCTTATTTCTGAACTCGTTCTTTTTAATCTCGAATTCGCTATAGATACTTCAAATGGCATGCCAATCTGATAATGTGTGTGTTAATGCGGATAAAAGAGATTGAATAAGGTTTAACTCACGCATGGGGAACTTATGATTCGGGGGATGCGGGTGCAGGGAATAATATCTTTTAGAAACTGGAATAAGATACAATGAAACGGGAATCTGTAATATTGGCATAATATACGTTATTTTGGCACGATAGAATGACGGGTTGGATAATAACTTTTATCTTTAGACGTTCTATTCATGAATCATATGGGATCATGTTATCTAAAACAGTAAAGCTATTATGTCTAGAAGTAAGGAATTGATTTTATTGGCCCAACGTATCCGGGCCTTGTCCCAGACGGGGTTGGTTTATTCATTAAGCGAGTACGATACGGAACGTTATGAAGAGTTGAGCCGCCTAAGTGATGAGATAACGGCTCTGGCTACCGGATTGAAGCCCGATGATGTGGCGAGTGGTTACCGCCCGGCCCAAGAGTATGTAACCCCGAAAGTCGATATCCGTGCGGTTGTCTTTAACGAGAAAGACGAGATTTTGCTGGTCCGTGAGAAAATGGACGGATGTTGGTCGTTGCCCGGCGGATGGAGCGATGTGGGGTATTCCCCGAAAGAGGTAGCGGCGAAAGAGGTGAAAGAGGAGACGGGCTTGGATGTGCTTCCGGTCCGCTTGCTGGCCGTGATGGATATGAGCAAGCATCCGCATCCCGCTATACCTTATTATGTATATAAGTTTTTTATCCTTTGCGAGTTGAAGGGCGGGTCGTTTACCGAGACCTTCGATATCTTGGGGAAAGGCTTCTTTCGATTGGAGGAGTTGCCCCCGTTGTCCTTGGAGCGTGTGCTGCCGGAGCAGATCCAACGGATGTACGCCTATTATAAGCATCCGGGCGAAGATGTTTATCTGGATTAAGGATACTTTTGTACCTTCGCGACTTCATTTTAAAAACAATGTTATGAAAAGATATTGTCAGACCTTGGATCTGAAAGAGGACGAGCAGTTGATAAAAGAGTATTGCTATTGGCATTCGCCGGAACATATCTGGCCGGAGATACCGGAAGGAATCCGTGCGGTAGGGATCTTGAATATGGAGATTTACCGTTTGGGAACCCGGTTGTTCATGATCGTGGAGACGCCGGATGATTTTGATTGGGATGCGGCGTTCGCCCGTTTGGCGACGATGGATAAGCAAGCGGAATGGGAGGACTTCGTGGCGAAGTATCAGAAAGCCGCTCCGGGAAGCTCCTCGTCGGAGAAATGGCAGTTAATGGAATGTATGTTTAAATTGCCGGGTGCGAGTAAATAGACGGAAGGATGGAAAAACAAAAGAAACAGTCGCTGGTGGCCGCCCCGGGAGGGAAATCTTATTTGGTCCCATTTATCTTGATCACGAGTTTGTTCTTGCTTTGGGGATTCGCCCACGGACTCTTGGATGTGCTGAACAAGCATTTCCAAGGAGTCTTCACGATGACCAAGGCAGAGAGCGGCTTGGTGCAATTCTCTACGTATATCGCTTATTTCTTGATGGCGTTGCCGGCAGGAGCGTTCATGAAACGTTACGGATATAGGAAAGGGATTATCATGGGTTTGCTATTGTTCGCTATCGGAGCTTTCGGGTTTATCCCGGCGGCTTTTTTGCATTCGGCTACACCTTTCTTGATCGCCTTGTTTGTGATCGCTTGCGGGCTTTGTATCTTGGAGACGGCGGCGAATCCTTATTCTACGATATTGGGGCCGCCCGCTTCCGCCGCCCAACGGCTGAACTTATCCCAGTCTTTTAATGGATTAGGTTGGATATTGGGGCCATTGGTAGGTGGTTTGTTGATATTCGGGGCACCGGAGGGAGATTCGATGGCGTTGACTAAACCTTATATCTTGGTAGGTGGTATCGTCTTGTTCGTAGCGTTGCTTTTCTTTTTCACGAAGTTGCCGGAGATTAAGCCGGAAGAAGAGGAGGAGGTGACCGCTATTGTCGAGGAGAAACCCGCTGCCTCCCTATGGAAACGTAGGCAGTTTGTGCGTTCCGTGGTCGCCCAATTCTGTTATTGCGCCGCGCAGACGGGAATCTTCGGGTTCTTTATTAATTACGTGACGGAGATGGACCCGGGTATCAGTAATTTGCGAGCGTCTCGTATTTTGGCATTCGGTGGAATGGCCTTGTTTATGATCGGGCGTTTGAGCGGTAGTTTTACGATGAAGTGGTTGGCTCCGGGCCGCTTGCTGACTTGGTATTCTTTGTTGAGTGCCGTTTGTATGGCTTTGGTGGTGGCTTCCGTAGGTACGCTTTCGCTATACGCTCTTTATTTATCCTTTTTCTTCATGTCCATCATGTTCCCTACGATTTTCGCGTTGGGGCTGGAAGGTATGGGCGTTTATACCAAGAAAGCCTCTTCTTATATCGTGATGGGAGTCGTCGGCGGCGCTTTCAGTCCGATGCTGATGGGATATATCGGCGAGGAGAATATGGCGCTGGGCTTCATCGTCCCGTTGATCGCTTTCTTGTATATCTTGTATTTCGCTATCAAATGCAAGCGGTAAATTTGGAATGCTGTTTTTTACTTATGGAATCCGGATAATAAACCAGCATGGCTTGTGTATGAAGGCTTGGGTTTCATGGGGTAAATGTTACGCTCTAGCAATATCTGCTTATCTATATCGTTTTCATTTTAAATAAAATAAAAGAGAGAGGATATGAATAAAGGTTTGTTTTTGTGTGGGCTATTTATAGCTCTATTTCTGGCTGGTTGTGGGGATGATGAGGTTAAAATCGCTAATCAGATGACTTTATACTCAAGGCCGGATACGATTCATCTGGGGGGGGACTTAGGGATGGATTCCATATTGGTGAAGGGCTTCACGGCTTGTGAGGCGTATGACGCGAAATGGGGAACATTGCCCGGGGATGTTGCGCAAGAGTTTGATATGAATGCCTCTTATCTCTATTTCTCGTATGAGGCAAGGGTGGTTTCTTTAGAGGATAGTATTTATGATATAGGGCAGAACTCGTATGCGGAAGAGAAAGCGGGTTTTTTGAAGGATTTTAGTTCGCAAGGCTTCGTTATCAGTTCACAGCATATGCGAGATGATAAGAGGCAAGTGATAGCATGTACCTATTTAATATATGTAGAGAAGAACTCAGATGGAGAGAAGATCGATCGCTGGCTTCCTGTACGGCCGGAGGAGTTGCGATGGCGTTATCTTCGTGTAAACTTTGATCAATTAAAAAATATAGAATGATATGAGACATTTAATCGTTGTATGTTTGGCTTTTATGATGGGCCTTAATGTGGCTTGCTCACGGGTGGAAGATCTTGGTAAGGATGATTTGCATTCTGAACCGACGATAGAGATCGTAAGTGGTGATACCTTGGATATTGTAGGGTTCACTCTTGCGCATGAGCTGGCTACTAGTGAAGGACGTTTGCCTTATAACGTAGGGGATGAGTTTGGTTATACGGGTTCTTACACCTATAAGTCCTATGTGGTAAGGACGGAATATACGTATCAGGATGATGGAAATAGTATTTGGGTTTGGGAGGATACATTGAGTTCAATAATAGGTTTTTATCCTTATCTTAGATCTGAGGTATATGATCTTGCGGATGTTCAGTTCCATATCCGGTCGTGCGCTCAAGGGGGATCGGTCTCTGTCGGGGAAAGGACGGATAGGTATGATACGGCTCTCCTCCATATCATTCGTTCCGCGAATGGAGAGGATATGGATGTATGGATTCCTTGTAAACCATCGGAATTGAGGTATCGGTGTGTTGTCTATCATTTGGAAGAGTGAACGTTTTAGCCAAGCTCCGGCAGTAGATAATACCCGGAGCTTGACAATATCATTATCACTGCAACATCTGCATCAACTTATCCAACTTCGGAGCCATGATGATTTCCGTACGGCGGTTCTTGCTACGTCCATCGGCGGTCTCGTTATCAGCGACCGGCATAAACTCCCCACGACCACAAGGCTGTATCTGTAGCGGATTCACCCCGTAGTCCTTGGTAAGGATACGCACTACGGAGGTCGCACGGATCACGCTTAGATCCCAATTATCCTTGAATTGGGCGGTATTGATCGGCTTGCTGTCCGTATGGCCCTCTATATAAACGTCTATATCGTTTTGCTTATTCAACACCTCGGCCAACTTAGCCAACGCTTCCTTGCCTCGTTTATCGACCTTTGCGCTACCCGATTGGAACAGAAGCTTATCCGACATGGCTACATATACTTTACCATTCTTCTCGGTTACGGTCAGCTCGTCGCTGTTGAAACCCAGCAAAGCGTCTTTCACGCTACTCAACAGATTCTGTACCTTTGCGTTCTGTGCGTTCATCATATCCTGTAGCTCGTTGATGGTACGCTCACGCTCGTCCAGCTCACTCATCTTTTGCTGTAACAAGGCATTCAGTTTGTCCTGCTCACCCATATTGGTATTCAACATGGTCTGGTAATTACGGATATCACGCCCCATTGTGGTCGTATCCCTTATCAAGGCGGCGATCCGGTTGTTGAGTGCGTCGTTATCGTCCTTGCATTTAATCAATTCCTCCTTCAAGGCGTCGCCACGTCCGATCGCCTCCAACCGGCCGTTCTCGGCAAGGAGGTATTTCTTTTTACTCACGCACGAAGAACATAAAAGGAGTGCGGAGACCGAGATAAATAACAATCTTTTCATTTTACGCATAAAATTTCGTGCAATGTAATATTTATTACAATTTCCCGCACGCAAGTTTAGGATATTTGTATCTCATAAACCAATATTAAAGAATCAGCGGTATGAAAATAAGAGAAATAATACAAACGCTGTTCCCGACAAGAACTTGGAAACTAGCCGCTATTATAGCCGGAGGTGTCCTTTGCGGGCTGGGGTCTTATACCTTATATGCTTCCCGGGCGTGGACCTATTTGTCCGATGACCCGGCTACTTGCGTGAATTGCCACATCATGGGCCCTTATTACGCTACATGGAATCATAGCTCGCACAGCCGTAACGCCACTTGCAACGACTGCCATGTGCCGCACGAGAACGCCGTGAAGAAGTGGTTCTTCAAGGGTATGGACGGAATGCGCCACGCCTCGGTATTCATGATGCGAGGGGAACCGCAAGTGATACAGGCGATCGACGAGAGCGCGGAGGTAATCATGAATAACTGTATCCGTTGCCATACGCAGTTGAATACGGAATTCGTGAATACCGGAAGGATCGATCATGAGATGGCAATGGCGGGAGAAGGGAAAGCTTGCTGGGATTGCCATCGCGAGGTGCCGCACGGAGGTATGAACAGCCTGTCTTCTACACCGAATGCGTTGGTGCCTTATCCGAAGTCCGTATCGCCGGACTGGTTAAAAGATATGCTAAGTAAATAATAATAAATCAGTATAGTTATGGAAAAGAAATTAAAATCATGGCAAGGTTGGTTGCTGTTTGGAGGAACCATGGTCGTTGTTTTTGTTTTGGGTATGATCGCTGCTTCCGTGAACGAGAGACATGCGGAGGTCTCTAGCGTAATGAATAATAAGAAGACGGAGATCACAGGAATCGAGGCTCGCAATGATAAGTTCGAACCGAATTATCCACGTGAGTACCAGACTTGGGAAGCTACGGCGGATACGAGTTTCAAGAGTTTATACAACGGGAATCAGGCGGTCGATGTGCTGGAGGCTCGTCCGGAAATGGTGATCCTTTGGGCTGGTTACGCTTTCTCTAAGGATTATTCTACCCCGAGAGGGCATATGTATGCGATCGAGGATATGCGTAACACGTTGCGTGTAGGCGCTCCGATGACAGAGAACGAGGGGCCGCAACCGGCTACTTGCTGGACTTGTAAAAGCCCGGATGTTCCCCGTATGATGCAAGCGATGGGCGTGGATAATTTCTATAAGGGCAAATGGGCTTCTCTGGGTAAAGAGATCGTGAATCCGATCGGTTGCGCCGATTGCCATGAGCCGGAGAATATGAACCTGCATATCAGTCGCCCGGCTTTGATCGAGGCTTTCCAGCGTCAAGGCAAGGACATCACGAAAGCGACCCAGCAAGAGATGCGTTCCTTGGTTTGCGCGCAATGCCACGTGGAATATTATTTCAAGGGCGATGGTAAATACTTGACTTTCCCTTGGGATAAAGGTTCTACGGTTGAGGATATGGAGGCTTATTACGATGAGGCCGGTTTCGCCGATTATACGCATAAGCTAAGCCGTGCTCCTATTTTAAAGGCACAGCATCCGGATTATGAGATCTCCCAAATGGGTATCCATGCGCAGCGGGGTGTATCTTGCGCCGATTGCCATATGCCGTATAAGAGCGAGGGGGGCGTGAAATATAGTGACCACCATATCCAAAGCCCGTTGGCTATGATCGACCGTACGTGTCAGGTTTGCCACCGTGAGAGCGAGGAGACCTTACGCAATAATGTGTACGAGCGTCAGAATAAGGCGAACGAGATGCGTAACCGTTTGGAGACCGAGTTGGCGAAAGCGCATATCGAGGCGAAGTTCGCGTGGGATAAGGGGGCTACCGAGGATCAGATGAAAGATGTATTGAAACTGATCCGTCAGGCACAATGGCGTTGGGATTTCGGCGTGGCTTCTCATGGTGGCGCATTCCACGCTCCGCAAGAGATTCAAAGGATATTAGGCAATGGATTGGATAAGGCGATGCAGGCTCGTCTGGCTACCGCGAAAGTGTTAGCGAAATTAGGTTATACAGATGATGTTCCGATGCCGGACTTCTCTACGAAAGAAAAGGCTCAGCAATATATCGGTTTGGATATGGCCGCTGAACGTACCGCCAAGGAAAAATTCCTGAATACGATCGTTCCTCAATGGGTGAAAGAGGCGCAAGAAAATAATCGTTTAGCGAAGAACATTTGATTATGTGGAAACAACCTTGGGGATCTGCTGAAGGCTGGGCCATCTGTGCCGGTTTACTGATTACGGGATTTGGCTTGCAACTGATCACTGGCCCGGTTCAGGCAGGGTTGTTCCAATATCCGGTGAATGTGGCCGGAGGATTGATTTTTCTGCTGGTTCTATGTATAGGGTTTGTTGTTAGCCGGAAAATCACGGTTGTCCAGTGGTTTTCCGGGTTAACGGCGAGCATTACCTCTTTGTCGGCTCTTTTGTCAGTTGTGTTGGTTATGGGATTTGTGGGTCCGGGTATCGAGCGGATTACGATGTCGTGGCCTTTTGTCCTGCTGTTTCTCTATTTCTTGTTTGTCTTGGGCTTTGTCACATTGAAGCGTATCGTATCGTTCCGCTGGAGGGATGTTCCGTTTATGCTGAACCATGTCGGTTTATTTATCACGCTGTTGGCGGCGATCTTGGGAAACGGGGATTTACGCCGTTTACGGATGACGGTTCCGCTGGAGAATCCAGAGTGGAGGGCTTCGGACGATAAGAACGAGATGATAGAGCTACCGCTTGCTATCGAGCTTCGTTCGTTTACGATTGATGAATATCCTCCTAAGTTAATGCTAATCGACAATACGACCGGAAAAGCGCTTCCTGAAAAGCAACCCGAGAACATATTGGTGGAGGAAATTCCCTTAGCCGGAAACCTGCAAGGCTGGAAGGTTGAGGTTACCCGTTCACTACCGATGGCGGCTTGCGTGATGGGGCAGGATACGGTAAACTTCGTGGAATTTCACTCCGAGGGGGCAACCACCGCTTTATACGTAAAAGCACGTAACGAACTTACCGGACGGCAGAAGGAAGGCTGGGTGAGTTGTGGCAGCTATATCTTTCCATACATATCGCTCCAACTGGATGATGCGGTCAGTATGGTGATGCCGGAACGGGAACCGAGACGCTTTGCCTCGGACGTAATGGTCTATACGAAAGATAAACAGACCAAGGAGGCGTGTATCGAGGTGAATAAGCCGCTCTCTATCGCCGGATGGAAAATCTACCAGTTGAGTTACGACGAGACGAAAGGTAAATGGAGCCGGATGAGTGTATTTGAGTTGGTAAGAGATCCATGGTTGCCGATCGTTTATACAGGGATCTTAATGATGATAGCCGGGGCGATCGGATTATTCCTGTCCGCTCCCGTAAAAAAAGAATAGTATGGATTGGAGTTACTTTATTTATTTCGCCGCTCCGGCGTTACTTTGCTGGATAGGTGGGGCATGGTTGGCTTATCGTCCTTCTTTTTCCAAGGGGGCTGTCGTTTGGACCGTGTTTGGCTTGGTTATATTTTCCGCTTTTATCGTAGGGATGTGGATCTCGTTGGAGAGGCCGCCCTTGCGCACGATGGGCGAGACTCGTCTATGGTATTCTTTCTTCTTGCCGGTGGCGGGCGTGATCACTTATGTCCGTTGGCGGTATAAATGGATACTATCCTTTAGTACATTGTTGGCCTTTGTCTTTATCTGTGTCAATCTGTTTAAGCCGGAGATACATAACAAGACCTTGATGCCCGCTTTGCAAAGTCCGTGGTTCGCTCCGCACGTGATTGTCTATATGTTCTCTTATGCCATGCTGGGCGCCGCAGCCCTTATCGCCATTTACCTGCTGATCCGTGCGAGGAAGAAGGGGATTGACGAGGGGATGATGAGTTTATGCGATAACTTGGTATATGTCGGTATGGCCTTCCTCACGATTGGGATGCTGTTCGGCGCTTTATGGGCCAAGGAGGCGTGGGGGCATTATTGGAATTGGGACCCGAAGGAGACATGGGCGGCTGCCACTTGGTTGGGGTACTTGATTTATATCCATTATCGCCTTCGTCATCACTTGCGTTATTCGGCAGCGTTGGGGCTTTTGGTTTTCTCTTTTCTTTTGCTACAGGTGTGTTGGATTGGCGTGAATTATCTACCCTCCGCACGAGGATATAGTGTACATACTTATAATATGGAATAATTAAAATCAGAGGTATATGAAAAAACTAGTTGTTTTAGTAGCGGGCTTGCTCTCTGTGGCCCTTTTCGCGCAAGCGGAAGAAACACAAAATACGAAAGAGAATACGTTTTCGATGAAAGTGCAGATACGTCCGAGAGCCGAGTACCGGAACGGGGTCTTATTCCCCCGGCCTAAAGATGCCGAGTCCACCGGGTTTATCAATAACCGTGCCCGCCTTTCTTTGGGGTATGAGCGGGATCGTTTGTCTATCGGTTTGTCTGCGCAACATGTTGGCGTATGGGGGCAGGATCCTCAAATCGATAAGAATGGTCGTTTTATCTTGAATGAGGCGTGGGCGAAACTGGATTTCGGATCGGGTTTCTTCGCTAAGTTAGGTCGCCAGTCGTTGGTATACGATGACGAGCGTATCATGGGTGCGTTGGATTGGAACGTGGCCGGTCGTTATCATGATGCTTTGAAGCTAGGCTACGAGAACACGAATAACCAAATGCATTTAATTCTCGCATTCAACCAGAATGATGAGAAAACGATCGGAGGAACGTATTACGCTCCGGGTGCGCAACCCTATAAAACGATGCAAACCCTTTGGTATAAGCATCTCTTCGACAAGAGTTTTAACGCATCCTTCTTGTTTATGAACTTAGGGATGGAAGGCGGTGATGCCGAGAAACAAAACTCGGATACAAAATATCTGCAAACCTTAGGAACGAATCTGATCTATAGGCCTAGTAACTGGACGATAGGTGGTACTTTCTATTATCAATTCGGCAAGACGAAAAGCGGACGGGATGTTTCCGCTTTTTTATGGGCGGTAAACGCCGCTTATCAAATCGATCCGCAATGGAAGATCGGTGTAGGTAGTGATTATCTGAGTGGCTCGGATGGGGCCGACGGGAAATATAAGGCGTTTGATCCTCTGTACGGAACCCATCATAAGTTTTATGGTGCCATGGATTATTTCTACGCCTCCTCTTTTGTCAACGGATTGAATCCGGGCTTATGGGATAATCAGGTAAATGTCGCCTATAAACCTTCTTCCAAGGTAAACCTGTCTTTAGCCTATCATTATTTCTCCATCACGGGCGACGTATACGAAGGTAATGATAAATTGAGTAAAGGTTTAGGTTCGGAATTGGATTTCCAAGTGGATTGGGTAATCATGAAAGACGTGAAATTATCGGCGGGATATTCTACGATGTTGGGAACGAATACCATGAAGGTCGTGAAGGGTGGAAATCCGTCTCATTGGCAAGATTGGGGTTGGTTATCAATAAATATTAATCCAACTATATTCACGACGAAATGGTAACAGTTCTCAAGGAAAAGGGTATATTTGCAGGAGTAAACCTTTTTTCAAAACAAGATACGATGGATATAACCGATATGTTTAAAATCCCGCTTTTTAAGAATTTTACGCTTAAGATGCGGGAAGAGTTTTTGGATACTTGAATATACAGTAGAGGAGCATCCAAAAGGAAAAACCATAATTCATCAAGGGACGACTTGTAACGCCCTTCATGTTTTATTGGAGGGAAAATTGAACGTGGATGTTTTGGACGTATCAGGTAACATCGTGCGCGTGGAGACGATACAGGCTCCACGCACGTTCGCTACGCCTCATATCTTTTCCGAGAAAAACCAATTCCCCGCTACTTTTACCGTCGACGAGGATGTGGTATTGCTTAAGGGCACCAAGGAGTCTGTATTTACCTTAATGCATTCTATGCCGTTATTCCTGCATAATTTCCTTTGCGTCAGTACTAGCTGTAATAAATGTACGATGACTCGTTTGAAGGTGCTTTCGTTTCGTGGCATCCGGAACCGCTTTATTTATTACTTATTCGAACATCAGCAAAAGGATTCGAATGTCGTGGAACTAGAACATACCCAAGAGCAGTTAGCAGAGTATTTTGGTGTTACCCGCCCGGCTTTATCGAAGGAAATCGGGAGATTGGTGGATGAGGGATTTATCAGCATTACAAGGAGAAAGGTGACGATTTTAAATAAGACGGCGTTAACATGTATGCTTTAATGCTTTTGGGAAAAAGGTAAAAAGCGTACATTTGTGCCCAAATAAATAACTCCGGTGTATGGGCAAAGTTTTAATTATCGACGACGAGAAGCAGATTTTAGGTTTACTTTCACGCATTATCGGTTTGGAGGGATACGAGGTTTTACAGGCTGCTACTTGTAAGGCGGGGCTGAGGCAGATGGAGCAACATTCGCCGGAGGTGGTGCTGTGCGATGTGTTCTTGCCGGATGGTAATGGCGTGGATTTGGTGTCGGACTTAAAGAAACTTCGCCCTCTATCCGAGATCATCCTACTTACCGCGCATGGTAATATTCCGGATGGCGTACAGGCAATCAAGAATGGAGCCTTCGATTATATCACGAAAGGGGATGATAATAATAAGATCATTCCTCTGGTAGCCAAAGCGATGGAGAAAGCTTCTGCCGCTTATCAGCAGCAAAAGAAGGAAGCTACGTCCGTCGGGAGGCAATATTCGTTTGATACGATTGTCGGTAAATCACCCGCTATCCAGGCGGCGATAGCGTTGGCTCAGAAAGTCTCGGCTACGGAGGTTCCAGTTCTGTTGACTGGTGAGACCGGTACGGGAAAAGAGGTCTTTGCTCAATCCATCCATCAACATAGTTCCCGGAAAGGGAAGTCTTTTGTCGCTATCAATTGTTCCTCTTTTAGTCGGGATTTATTGGAAAGCGAGATGTTCGGTCATAAAGCGGGGGCTTTTACCGGTGCTTTGAAAGAGACAAAAGGCTTGTTTGAGGAAGCTTCCGGAGGTACGATCTTCTTGGATGAGATCGGGGAAATGGCTTTCGACTTGCAAGCGAAATTGCTCCGTATCCTTGAGACCGGGGAGTTTATCAAGATCGGCGATACGAAACCAACGAAAGTGGATGTACGAATTATTGCCGCTACCAACCGTGATTTAGAGAAAGAGATCGAGCAAGGGCATTTCCGGGAAGATCTATTTTATCGGCTTTCCGTTTTCCAGATCCATCTTCCCGCGCTTCGTGAACGGGTCGAGGATATCCCTCTCCATATAAAAGCCTTTGTTTCCGCTTTTTCCTCCAAGATGGGAAAGAATATCCGAACAATTTCGCCCGAATATATAGATGCCCTGAAAAAACGAGCTTGGAAAGGTAACGTACGTGAGTTGCGTAATGCAATTGAGCGTAGCCTGATTATTGCCGATGGAGATACCTTAACCTTGGATGCTCTCCCTTTGAATATGCAAACCTCCTCTGCGGCGAGTACGGAATCTTATAGCGGTTTTGACCTGAGTGGCGTAGAGAAAATGCATATCCAAAAAGTGCTCAAATACACAAAAGGCAATAAAACCGAAACTTCCCGCCTTCTAGGTATAGGCCTCACTACTCTTTATCGGAAGATTGAGGAGTATGGGCTTTAATCTCATATTCTGCATTATATGTATACCCGAAAGCATCTTGAAGATATGCAAGGAGAAACGGACATTGCTAAATAGTTTATCTTTGCTGAACGTAAACTTAATAATAATCGCTTAAAATACATCACCTATGAGTCTGAAGATTAAAACAAAACTAAGATACGGAATCGGGCTGCTGTTTGCCATGATCGTTTTGCTGGGAGGTCTATCGGTAAAGAACATCTCCGATATGTCTGCCGACACAAGGAACATATTGGCCGATAATTATAATTCTTTACTCTATTCACGCCGGATGCTGGATGCGCTGGAACGAATCGATAGCGATCCTTCGGCTCAAGCCGATTTCGAGAAAAACCTAGGGCTACAGAAAAAGAATATCACGGAGGTCGATGAGAACGTGGCCACCTCACATCTAGTCGCTCAATACGAGCAATTGGCGAAAGAGCGTAATGAGGAGAATATCCGTCGTGTACGTCTCGCCTTAAATCAAGTCATGAGTTTGAATATGGCTTCTATCTACAGGAAAAGCCAAGTGGCGGAGTCTACGTCTCAAAAGGCTTTATTTTGGATTTGGGGGATTGGCCTCTCTTGTATGGTGGTCGCTTTCGCTTTTTTAATACGTTTCCCCCGTTCGATAAATACCCCTATCCGTATGTTGATGGACGGTATCATGGAGATCGCTAACCATAATTACGAGAAACGATTGGATCTCGTTAAATATGATGAATTCGAGGGGGTAGCGAAATCCTTTAACCGGATGGCGGAACGGCTTACGGAATACCGGAAAAGTACGTTGGCGGATATTATTCAAGGAAAGAAATATATAGAGGCTATCGTGAATAGTATCACGGAGCCAATCATAGGCTTGGATCGGGATCGTAAGATTCTTTTCGCCAATAACGAGGCTTTGACGATCTTGAATCTCAAGCGGGAAAACGTGATCGGAAAGTCTGCCTCGGAATTATCCTTACGGAACGATTTGCTTCGCAGGTTAGTTCGGGAACTGATCCAGCCGGGCGAGAAAAAAGAGCCGCTTAAAATTTACGCGGATAATAAGGAAAGTTATTTTCAAGTGCAATATATACCGATCCGTGTGTTGGAGAATGGCGAGGCGGAGGTGTATGTGGGCGACGTGATCTTATTGAAGAACATCACGGAGTTTAAGGAGTTGGATTCCGCTAAGACCACTTTTATCTCGACGATCTCCCATGAATTGAAAACTCCGATATCGGCGATCATGATGAGCCTGAAATTGTTGGAGGATGCCCGTGTGGGAGCCATGAACGACGAGCAAAAAGCACTGGCGGAAAGTATCAAGGAAAGTAGTAATCGATTACTGGAAATAACCAGTGAGCTATTGAAAATGACGCAGGTGGAGGCTGGCAAGCTACAATTGAATCCGAAAATAACCAAACCGATCGAATTGATCGAGTATGCGATAAAGGCGAACCAAGTGCAAGCTGATCGCTTCAATTGCCATATAGAGGTGGAATACCCGGAGAAGATTTCCAAGCTTTTTGTGGATAGCGAGAAAATCGCGTGGGTCTTGACGAATCTATTGTCGAACGCAATTCATTATACCCCGGAGAATGGCCGTATCATAATCGGTGCCCGCCAGCAAGATCATAGCGTGGAGATCTATGTGCAAGATTTCGGTAAGGGTATTGATCCCCGATATCATCAAAGTATATTCGATCGCTATTTCCGTGTGCCGGGAACGAAGGTACAAGGGAGTGGTCTAGGGCTGGCTATCAGTAAAGACTTCGTGGAAGCTCATGGAGGAACACTTTCTGTTGATAGCGCAGTTGGAAAAGGAAGTACTTTTGTTATAAAATTCAATGTATAAGAGGGTAAAAAAAGAGGGTGTTAATTACCCTCTTTTATAATATCGCTTCCTCCGGAAGTGGATGTATCCGATCTTGCCGAACCTTTGTAATGTACATCACTACCTCCGCTTGCCGAAGCCTTGATATAATCGGTTACGTGCGTATAAATATCGGAGCCACCACTGGCGGAACATTCCAACTGGTTTAAGATAAGATCATAAGCCTTGATATCCGAGCCACCTGAGGCGGAATATTCGCCGTTCTCCGCTTTTCCCGTAAGCTTGAGATCGCTACCTCCGCTGGCACGGCCTCGTATTATTCGGGTAGTAAGATCGTTGATGATGATATCGCTACCGCTGGTCGCCTCAATTATGCAATTAGATACGTTGACCGGTTTCTCCATTTTCACGTCGCTACCCCTTGTCGCTATAATTTCCAGATCATCTCCGGATAAAGCGCTTCTCAGGACAAAATCCATACAACCGGACATCTGGATTTTTTCCAGCTTCTTGGAAGTGCCCTCTATTTTAAATCGGGTAGGGCTTAATTGTGTACCATTCTCTGTGGAGATTGAAAGTTCTTCGTTTTTTACTTGAACGTTTATATAAGGATATAAGTTCTCGTCGATCGTGATTCGTAAGGACGCTGATTCTCCTTGCGTATATCCGAAAACGTACGACGGATTTCCCCCACGGCTGAATAGGCTGAACCAACTGTCGCTATACCCCATGGCGGTTGAGCCGACTTTTATCGCTGAATAGTCTCTGACGGAGATTTCTTTCGTGATAATATCCCCATTCCCTTTTACTTTCTTCGCCTCGATAGGCATCACGCAAAAAGCGATCAACGCAAATAAGGCCATCATTCTTGTTCTCATATGAAGTGTAATTAATTTATACTCTTTTCTTATAAGACGAATGGAGTTGAAAAAACGTTACATCTAAAATGAAAAAAAAAAGCTATCATTGACTTTTTTTGTGATAGCTTCTTTTTCTTGCCCTAATAACAGGGAGGTCGATTAATTACTTTTAGGTTTTTCAACCATATGTTCTACTCTGTCTTTGACGTATTCGACTTGATTTTTACCCGTGTCTACCACGTCCTTTACTTTTTTCTTCGCCTTATCTGTAAGACCGTGGAGTTCGTTCTCCAGACATTCGAACTGTCCTTGATCTTCCATCCTGCGAAGTACGTAACCAACAACTACACCTACGGCTAAACCGAATAATACATTTTTCATAACTACTACTTTTTATGAGTTAAAACATTATTTTTTGTAGTTATGAAACAGCAAGTCAACCAATAAGGTTGGTGTTTATTTGTTATTTTTCAGTAAATCCCTAATCTCGGTAAGTAATTGGATATCCGCAGGGGGAGCGGCCGGAGCTTTCGGGGCCTCTTCCTTCTTCTTGCTTAAAGCATTAACACCTTTGACAAGTAAAAAGACGGCGAAAGCTATGATTATGAAATCCAGTGTCACTTGTATGAAATTTCCGTAGTTAATGGAGACCGCCGGAGAGATCACCTTGTCTCCCTCCATTACAGCATGCTTCAAGGTGATTTTTAAATCCGTGAAATTGACGCCACCTACAAGTAAACCTACCGCCGGCATGATCAGATCCGCTACGATAGAAGATACGATCTTTCCAAAGGCACCACCGATAATGATACCTACCGCCATGTCCACTACGTTACCTCGCATGGCGAACTGCTTAAACTCTTGTAATATTTTTTTCATAAAACAACGCTTTTTATATTATAACAACAAAATTAGCCATAAGTTGAATATTTTCAATGCTTATAGCGAAATTTGAAGAAATTATTTTTGATTTTCATGTTTTTGTTTGACCCATTTGAGCATTGATGTGTTATATCCTCTTTCTTTGGCCTTAGTCAATAAAAAGAGAATAGCCTCTTCTGGGAGTGTAGGCGTACGACTAAGTAGCCATAAATAGTCTGAGGTATTACTGCCTACGAGAGCGTATGAGTAATTATCCTCGTCAATTTCCATAATGTTGTACTCGGCGTAGAACCGCATAAAGAAACACACTTTTAATTTACTAGGACACGTAGGATCTGTTATTTTGGCTATACCTTTCGCTCGTTTGAAGGAACCGGAAAAATTACCCCAATATCCGCTGTTAACAACTTCTATATCTCCATTCGGGAGAAATGAGTATTCCACGGTAGCCCCTACGAGATTATGCTCAAAGCGATGATCAAAGCGTGCTATTTCAAACCATTTCCCCATATAGCGGTGTAAATCCAAAGTCTGGACGGTTTCTTTGTTTATAATGTGTTGAGTGCAAGATAAATTACACTGCATTATAAGACAGATGAGGCCTATTAGTTTAAATCGCATAGGTTTTTATTTTTATCTCATAATAAACATAGAGAGCCTCTAAAAAGTTTGAAAACGTTCATATTTTAGGATTTTTATTTTTTCGACAATCTGTGCTTTAACTTTTAATTTGAAATTTCTATCCTGTCTGAAGTGAGAAATTCGTAGTTGTGGCATTTCCGGACGATAGATTTAGATCCACGTTTTTATATGTTTTTTTGTATTGAAAATTTCATAGTTATGATTTGGAAAAGTCATAACTATGAAATAAAAAGTCATAACTATGAAATAAATGACTCTTTACAGTGAAAAAAATATATGAAGATGTTTTAATTGTAAATGCTTGTTTGAGAGTTAGTAATCGTCAAGATGTCTAACTTTGCGTGTTTGTTTTCAGTTGGAATTTAAAATAGAGAGATATGGATGAGAAAGATTTGGTGGAAGGGATGCGAGAGTATATAAGTCTGTTACAAAAGGAAGGACGGTATTCCTCGGCGAAAAGTTATCAGGATGCGATGAACTCTTTTATACGGTATAGCGGGACGGATCGTATCCCATATACATATATAAATAAGGATACTCTTCGCCGGTACGAGGCTTATTTGTTGGAGAAAGGCTGCATGCGTAATACGGTCTCCACGTATATCCGCCGTTTGCGTTGTATCTATAACAAGGCGGTGGAGAATGGCGAGGCGGCGTTTATCCCTTCATTATTCAAGGGGGTTTTTACGGGTGTGGAAAGCCAGCGCAAGAAATCCTTGCCTCTGGGTGATTTGAATCGCCTGATGACTGTCCCTGTAAAAGGAGAGAAGTTAAGGAAGACACAGTTGGCCCTTTGTTTGATGTTTCAATATGGGGGAATGTCGTTCGTTGATTTCGCCCATTTGAATAGAGGTAATATCAAGAACGGCATATTGGATTACAATCGCCAGAAGACCGGGACCTCTATGCGGTTGGAGGTCTTGGATACGGCGGAAGCTATGTATAAGGAACTGGCAGGTGAGAGGGCGGGAGGCTCCGGCTATTTATTTCCCTTTTTAAGTGGGACGAAGAACGGCCATGAGGAATATCTCGAGTACAATGCGGCCTTGTCCCGGTTTAACCGGAACTTGAAGACGTTGAAAGAGGTTGCCGGAATAGTCTCGGATGTGACTTCTTACACGATCCGTCATTCTTTTGCCATGGCATTGAAGGAACAAAATGTCCCCATAGAGATGATCAGCGAGTTATTAGGCCATAAATCCATCAAGACAACCCAGATTTATCTGAGAAGTTTCTCGTTGGAGAAAATGACGGTGGTAAACAAGTCTTGCTTTGAGAATGTATATAATTATATGCCAGAGGTGGGATGAGGCTACTTGGGGAGTAGCGTTCATTTCACGGTGCAAATGTAGCAAAAAATAGCAAATAACAAGCAATCATTAGTTTTAGTTTGTGCTCCGGCCTTGATTCTCCTTAAATCTTCGTTCTTATTCCTAGTGTATAGACATGGCAATAGAGACGAAATGATCTCGTATTTCCTACATCATCACGTCCCTTCTAAAAATCGAACATACATTCCTGTAGAGACGGGGCGTGCCCCGTCTCATCCCCTCCAAATGGTAACTTAAAGCTACTATCAGACAGTGGGAGACGGGACACGCCCCGTCTCTACAACCGGGTGATAACCGTTCTCGCACCTTTTACGCTACTCCCCAAGTAGCCTAAGATTTCGAGAGATGGTAATTTTCAGTAATGCCATATTTAAAAATATAAAGCGCTGTTTATCAAGATGATGTAAAAGATTCTTGGTAGGGCTCTGAATTGCCGTGGGGTCTGTTTTCGGGCCACGGGATAACCACTAGAAAAGATAATCATAGAGATGGATATATTGACAGGCAAGTGCTCGGATAGGTTCATGGCGCATGTTCTGAAGCGACGTGACCAGGAGGCCGTCCGCTGGTACGTGCTCACGCTCCCTACCGCCGGTGGCGGGCGTGACAGGATCAGCCCCTCGAAGGGGCTGGACGCTGAGCTTTCCCGCCGTGAGCGTCGTGGGGAGGCCTTGTTCGAGTATTTCTCCCCCTCGTATGTCGAGGCGAGGAAGGTGGGCGGCAAGATGGTCAACACGAAACGGCCCCTGCTGTACAACTACGTGTTCGTCCACGCCTCGGAGGACGAGATCTTCCGCCTGAAGCGTACGCTTCCCCTGTATAATTTCCTCCCCCGGGTTTCCTCCGGCGGGCGGTCTTATTTCCCGTACCTCTCGGATCGTGAGATGGATACCTTGCGTTGGGTCGCGGCTTCTTACTCCAACGAGCTTCCGGTGTACGTGCCAGATAGCGGCCGCTTGTTGAAAGGCGACCGTGTGCGTATCACCTCCGGCCCTTTTACCGACATGGAGGCGGAGGTGGTGGTGCAGCCGGGCGGTGGGCATAAGGACGTGATGGTGCGTATCCTCGACTGTCTGTGGGTCCCCTTGTTCGAGGTGAGAGCGGGGGAGTATGAGTTGATCGAGCTGAACACGGGGGGCAAGCACGTGTATACCCATTTGGACAACGACCGTCTGTCGGAGGGCTTGCACGATGCCTTGGGCCGTTACCATGCCTCCGGCGTGGTAGTGGATGAGGATGTCCGTCTGGCCCGTGAGGTCCTGCGTGGCTACGCCTCTCTCCGTGGTGAGACCGACGTGATCCGTTGCAAGCTTTACTCTTTGCTCCTTCCAGCCTATCTGCTTTTGGGCGAGTCGGATGAGTTCGATCGTTTGCACGCCACGATGCGCAGCATGCTCCCGGTGATAAAAGCGGGGCAATCCCGTGCCTTGTTGCTGGTCACGCTGTACGGCTGTACGGACAGCAGCCTCTACCAGCGCATGGCGCACGAGGTGGTTGACCCGTGGCTGGACGAGCCTTCTCCCAAGAAAAGTAAGTCTGTGTTGATACGTCGTCTACGTGATTACGACGGTTGGCTGAAACATAATGAATAAGGAATAATTCAAAATTCATACATCATACATCATAATTCAAGACATGTCTTCCCTTCCTTCGGGCATCCGTTTGATGAACCTGTTGCGTGACCATTTGACAGAGATCATGGATCGTGAGCGTGCGAACCTGAACTCAATACACCTGTATTGTACGGGATCTTACTGGGTGTCGTTCGAGCGTTCTGCCTATCAGTTGCGTCGTGTGTTTCCGGATAGCGAGACTACGCCGCTGCGCCTGTTCGCTTATCCGTTCCCGATCGTGATGGTGTCCGTTACGGATCGCTCACTCCGTTTGTACGCCCGTAAACATATCTTGAGGAGGGACGAGACGGATTACAAGCTATTGACCGTCCCCGGGCTTCCCATGGCGGATTACCATGTATGGCACGCTGGCGAGGTGGAAGGCTTGCCCCAGCTGACATGAACTCCAAATATGAAGCGCTGGAAAAGTAATAAACTCAATTATGGTATAATGATTTTGATTGATGGTTGGCAATTAGCATGAAATTTCGTATATTTACTCTAGAGGAAAAATAATTGTCATAAATTAATGAAAGCGGACGTGCTAAATTCGATAAAAGAGACCTTACGTAAGGTGATCTTGATTTCCATCTGAAAGGCACTCATAAGGAAATGCCGTCCGATGAGATGGGCAATGGGGCGATAGACCCCCATGAGCAATCTTAGGTGACTTGCGCCACTAACCTAAGATATTTTACCAACGCACCTAAGATACATGGTGGATGAACCTAGGATATTTTTTTAGTCAAAACAAATGCTTTGGGTCTGTTACGGATCTGAAGTGACTACTTATATACAATAATCATTATGTCAGAGGAAATCAAAATTGCTGTAGCTGGAACCGGTTATGTCGGGTTGAGTATTGCTACGCTGTTGGCACAGCATCATCCGGTCACTGCGGTTGACGTTATACCGGAGAAGGTGGAGACGCTAAACCGGAAGCAATCTCCTATTCAGGATGAGTATATCGAAAAATACCTAAAGGAGAAGGAGTTGAACTTGACGGCTACGCTTGATGGAGCGTCCGCTTATCGTGATGCCGATTTCATCGTTATTGCGGCTCCTACCAATTATGATCCGGTGAAGAACTATTTTGATACGCACCATATTGAGGATGTGATCGATCTGGTATTGAGTGTTAATCCAAGGGCGGTGATGGTGATCAAGTCGACCATTCCGGTCGGATATTGCCGGAGTCTTTATCTGAGATACGCCCAAAAGGGTATTGAGCGACTCAATCTGCTGTTTTCTCCGGAGTTTTTGCGTGAGAGCAAGGCGCTTTATGACAATCTTTATCCCAGCCGTATAATCGTTGGTTATCCCAAATTGCTAAGCGATGAGCAATTCAATGCGGAGAATGAGGCGATCGAGAGGATTGCGGATATTCCGGGTTTGGAGAAGGCTGCCCACACGTTCGCCGCCCTGCTTCAAGAAGGTGCCATTAAACAGGATATTCCGGCGCTATTCATGGGAATGAAGGAGGCCGAGGCCGTGAAGTTGTTTGCTAATACCTATCTGGCTTTGCGTGTAAGTTATTTTAACGAGTTGGATACCTATGCGGAGGTGAAAGGTTTGGATTCGAGTGCCATCATCCAGGGCGTGGGGCTGGATCCTCGTATTGGCACGCATTATAACAACCCTAGCTTTGGTTACGGGGGCTACTGTCTGCCGAAGGACACCAAGCAGTTGCTCGCCAATTATCAGGATGTTCCCCAGAATATGATGACCGCGATCGTGGAGAGCAATCATACCCGTAAGGATTTCATTGCGGACCAGGTGTTGCGCAAGGCCGGCTACTACGATTATAGCGAGAGGAACATTTTCCGGTGCTCCGAAGAGCGAGAATGCGTCGTGGGGGTATACCGTTTGACGATGAAATCGAACAGTGATAATTTTCGCCAGTCCTCTATTCAAGGCGTGATGAAACGTATCAAGGCGAAAGGGGTCAAGGTGATCGTCTATGAGCCTGCATTGAAAGACGGGAGTTCTTTCTTCGGCAGTGCCGTGGTGAATGATCTCGCCCGTTTCAAGGAGATGAGCCACGCCATCATAGCCAATCGTTATGATGATTGTCTGGACGATGTGTTGGGAAAGGTCTATACGAGGGATATCTTCGGTAGGGATTGAATCTTTAGATGATGGCTTTACAAGAGAGGCTGGGAAGGAATAAGACCATACTGGCTAATTTTTCCTATCTGAGTTTGCTGCAGGTATTCGCTATTCTATTTCCATTGCTTACCTATCCTTACTTGCTTCGGGTTATAGGCTTGGAATTGTATGGCGTGATCATATTCGCTCAATCTATAATAAACTATGTATCGCTGGTGATCAACTTCGGGTTCAATATGTCCGGAGCGAGGAACGTGGCGATTTACAAGCAGGATAGGGCAAGATTATCCCGGATCGTCACATCCATTTATTGGTGTAAGTTCATTTTATGGCTTGTTTGCCTAGTCCTGTATTTATCGGTCATCAGTATGGTTCCGTTCTTTGAGGATCATTATTGGGTGTATGTCCTCTCTTTCCTTTTGACATTCAACGAGCTTCTGTTACCTATCTGGTTCTTTCAGGGGATTGAGAAAATGAAATATATCACATTCGTGAACCTATCTGCCCGCCTGTTGTTCGTGGTTGCTATATTCTTGTTTGTCCATCGGCAAGAGGATTATTTGCTGGTCCCCTTGTTAAACGGGATCGGGGCTATACTGGCGGGTTGTCTCTCTTTATATATCGTGTTGGGAAAAGAGAGAGTAAGGTTTTCCTTGATGCCGGTAAGGGAATTGCGATCGGCCTATAAGGAGAGCTTGCCCTTATTTGTTTCGATCCTGTCCACACAGATTTATGTGAACGTTAATAAATTGGTGATCGGTTCTTTTCTGGGGATGTTGGAGGTTTCCATTTATGATATGGCGGATAAGGTGCTTCTTTTGATGAAACTCCCAGCCTCCATGATAGCGCAAGCCGTTTTCCCGAAGATTTCCCGTGAACAGAATATTCGTTTTATCAATCATGTGATGTTCTTGTCGATAGGGATCGCTTTACTTTTCTACATTAGTATGTTCTTCGGTAGTGACTGGTTGGTGTATCTTCTCGCCGGAGAACACATAGAAGAGGCTTCTGTCATTATGCGATTGCTGGGAATCTCTGCGATCTTGACATCTATCAATGGTTTCCTTGGAGGAAATCGTCTGGTCCCGCTAGGCTATTCGTCCGTGTATATGAGAGTGATGGTTGGAAATTGTCTGTTTTTTCTGACGGCTATGGGCTTGTTGTGGCTGACAGGAAGCATAACTATGTATACGGTTACGGTAATGGCCGTAGGGGTGGAAGTGTTTTGCTTTGTGTCGTTAGTTTATAGGAACTGGCGATTAGGGTTGTAGGGTTTAATAAAATAGTAATACTTATTTAGGATATATATCTAAATAAAGTGTTATAACAGAGATTTATTAAGAATATGTTGTTTTTCATTATAGCGTTTTTTCTCTTTTTTTATGTGTATATAAAAAGAATGATAAGGGATAGCTTTTCGAAAAAGGTCATATTGTCTTTTTGGACTATATGGTTTATATCTTTGGTTATATCTACTTTCAATCCTTATGGACTTTATCCGGTATCTGATGAAGTATATGTAATCATGTTACTAAATGTTTCTGCTATTATATTAGGTTTTTCTTCTGTAAAAGTTAATAAAAATATATGTTTAGACAAAAAGGTATATTTATATTCTCGTTCTTTGAATCGGTTTATTTATAGTAAAAAATATTTAATAATACTTTTTGTGTCTATCATTTTATTAGGAAGTCTCCTCGTAAAATATTGGAATGTAGTATTATCTATGAATCTTGTAGGAGTTGATGCTTTTGAAATACTAAATGATGATCTTTATAGCATAGATTTTGTTTTTTATACATTCTTTGCTCCTCCATTGTTTTATTGCTCAAATGCTATATTAGCTTATTGTTTGTTTTTTAAGCGAGTGTATAATCGGATGATTATAATATATATATATAGGATTATGCTCTTATAGGTGGAGGTAGAACGAACTTTTTAGTTCTATTGTTTGCTGTGTTTTTTGTTTTTATGATAACTGGAATTAAACTTAAATTTAAATATATATTTTCGTTATGTGTGTTTAGTTTGTTTATATATGTTGTGATTAGTTATTTTTCTGCTTTTAGGTTTGACATGCAGGAGTTTTCATTGGATACTATTAGAGACGGTTGTGAGCGATATTTGTGTGCGTGAACGCATGGAGGAGCTGTTCGAGGAGCATCGTCCGGATTACGTGTTTCATGCCGCGGCTTACAAGCATGTGCCTATGATGGAGGATAATCCGGAGGAGAGTGTCCGCAACAACGTGGACGGTACCCGGGTGATCGCAGACTTGGCGGTGAAATACGGCACGAGGAAGTTCGTTATGGTATCGACCGACAAAGCGGTGAATCCCACGAACGTGATGGGCTGCTCGAAACGTATTTGCGAGATCTACGTGCAGAGCTTGGATCAAGCCATCAAGGATGGGAAGGTGAGCGGTCGCACGCAATTCGTGACGACTCGTTTCGGCAATGTGCTGGGATCGAACGGTTCCGTGATCCCGTTATTCAAGGAGCAGATCAAGCGGGGCGGTCCGGTGACGGTGACGCACAAGGATATCATTCGTTTCTTCATGCTGATACCGGAGGCTTGTAAGCTGGTCCTAGAGGCCGGTACGATGGGTAATGGGGGAGAGATCTTCGTGTTCGATATGGGTAAACCTGTACGGACCGTGGATCTGGCTGAGCGGATGATTCGTCTGAGCGGGGTGAAGGGAATCGAGATCCGGTTCACGGGATTGCGAGACGGGGAGAAGTTGTATGAGGAGGTACTCAATGAGGAGGAGACCTCCAAGCCTACTTTTCATCCGAAGATCAAGATCGCCCAAGTCCGTGCGTATGACTATGCTGACGCCAATCTGCGGATTGATGCCTTGGTACATGCTTGTGCCGTGGAGGGGGATATGCGGATCGTGAAGCGGATGAAGGAGATCGTTCCTGAGTTCAAGAGCCAGCATTCTAAATATGAGGTGTTGGATGAATAGAGCGAAATAAAAAGTAAATTGCGCTTAAAATAATAGTATTATATAAATGATATTCAGTTGTTTAATCGTCTTCGATGTCTTTGAGGCTTTTATGGATTTATCCGTGAGGGCCTATGCTATTAATGTTGATTTAAATATAGCGTCAAAAAAGAAGAGCCTCCCCAGAGGCATTTGCAAGAAAAGAGAAAGAACCATGTGGGTTTTGTGATGAAAAGATAGGATGATAGAGATTTTGTAGAATCGATATAAGGTCAAGGTTTTGTACCGGTCTTCTTTTCCCGTAAAGGGATTTAGAAGGCCGGTTCTGTTTTTATATATGTATTTGAAAATCCGTATGTAAGTACGGTGTCCGGCCATATGCGGCGCAGGGATAAACATTCCCCCTGCGTTCGCATGATGAAAAAGATCTATGAGCGTTTGAGAGAGAGATTGGGGCATAAGCCCACGGTGAAGAATTTTGACGCGTTCTTGGTAACGTTGGGGCCGGATGAGCGGGAGTCTTGGAAAATGGATGTGTGTAGTTTGGGATATGGAGATTATTATAGGAAGATGCCCGGGGCGTACCGTAAATTTATCCGGAAGTATATGGAGCATGACCGGGAGTGCGAACGGTGTTATATACGTAAGTATACGGTGCGTGGTGATTTGTTGTATTCCCCATTTCGTCCGGAACTCTTGTTGGAGCTAGTGAAGCTTGTGGAGTTTACGGATCGTGAGACTCCCCCTTCCTCTTTGGAAATAGCCTCTTGCCTGTTGATGGGGTTTGATTATCCGGGCTCGGTGCGTGGCTTGGCTTCTCATTTGCGAGAGGCGGGGCATTCTGCGGAAGCAGTCTTGGTGCTCGCTGGAAAGAGGGAGGTGACGGATGAGTTTTAAAAGAGATATGGATTTGAATGTTAGTTAAGAATAGCAGGTTTTTGTTGTCTTTGAAAAGGGGAATTTTTGGGCATTTTTATTTTTAATTCGTTGAATACTATTTGTTTGATGGATAAAACCACGGACGCTGACCTCTTCCGGCTCATCTTACCTTTGTGTCGTGCTCCATAAGGGGTATATAACCATAAAAATTAAAAGATATGGCACAAGGTTTTAAGTTGGTGTTGCGTCCGTCGAAGCCGGGCGAGAAGGATTCAGAGAAAAAGTTTTATGCGGTGTCGAAAACGAATGGTACCTCTAGTATGAAAACGCTATGTAAGTTGATCTCGGCACGTAGTACGGTGTCGTCGGCAGATGTGAAGGCGGTATTGGATAACCTTAATTTCGTATTAGATATGGAACTTCAGGAGGGGCGTATCGTAAAGTTCGGCGATTTCGGGAGTTTTCGGATCTCGGTGAGTAGTGATGGTGTAACAGATAAAAAGGATTTCAATTCGAGTATGCTGCGCCCGCCGCGTATCATTTTCACTCCGGGAGGTGAGTTGAAGGATACGAAGAAGACACTGGAGTACTCACGGATCTCCCAAGATGGTGCCACTGCGGAGGCTGGTGGCTCTGATAGTGATAGCCCGAGTGAGATTTAACGTGCAACTGGTAATGGCCGTGCTGCTTTGCGTGGCCGGCCTTGCCTTAGTATTCTGTGGTTTTTGGGTGGCTCCTTCCGGTGAGATAGATAACAGCGTGCTGGTCGCATTTGGGGAGATCTGTACGTTTGCCGGTGCGTTGTTTGGGGTGGACTACTCTTATAAATTGAAAATTAAGGATTGAAAATTGAAAATTTGAGTTAAGATGGAAAAGGATGAGAAGAGATTGACAGAGCATTTTCGTATGGACGAGTTTGTTTATAGTGCGATGGCGGTGGAACTTGGACTTAATAATGCGTTGCCTTCGGAGGTAATACCGGCGATACGGAATCTAACGGTACGGTTGTTGGAACCTTTGCGTATATATCATCGACAGCCTATGTATATCATGAGTGGCTATCGAAGCGAAGAGTTAAACCGATTGTTGGGAGGTGCCCCTAGCTCGCAACATATGAAGGGGGAGGCGGTAGACATTTACACGGTGGATCGCAACCGACTATTGGAGGACTTGGTGGCAAGCTGTCTGAATTTTGATCAGGCGATCCTTTATCGTACGAAGGGATTCATACATCTTTCATTAAAAAAACATGGGGTGAACAGAAAACAGATTTTATTTAAATAGGAGGGGGTATGAGTGGATTTTGGAAAAAAGGATACTATATATTGTGTTTTATCGTACGTACATTATATAACTTGTTAAGTCTTGAAAAAAAAAGCCTAAAAAATAATGCCCGATAAATTTGGATTGTATGTTTTATAGCATTACTTTTGCACCCGCATTCGAGAGAGAACGGCGCTTCAGAAATGATGAAAACGTGGAGGTATCCTTGGGTAGGGGATGAGGTTGGCTAGGCCAAGCGATAATTTCCAACCGCCCGGAGATCGGCTTGAGAAAAAAAACTTGAAAATTTTTTTACCGAAAAATTTGGAGGTTAAGAAAAAGTCCTTACCTTTGCAGCCGCAATCGAGAAACGATAGCGACAAGAGTTCTTTGAGAGATTTACATAATTCAACAAGTAGTACAAGTATTAGGAAAAGAAATTTTCCGGATCGATACCGTCAATAGAAGTATGACTTTGGACTACGATAAACGGATTCCGGAGCGAGGATATGATAAAACAATTTAAACAACGAAGAGTTTGATCCTGGCTCAGGATGAACGCTGGCGGCGTGCTTAACACATGCAAGTCGAGGGGCAGCGGGGGTAGCGATACCCGCCGGCGACCGGCGCACGGGTGAGTAACGCGTATGCAACTTGCCTATCAGAGGGGGATAACCCGGCGAAAGTCGGACTAATACCGCATGAAGCAGGGATCCCGCATGGGAATATTTGCTAAAGATTCATCGCTGATAGATAGGCATGCGTTCCATTAGGTAGTTGGCGGGGTAACGGCCCACCAAACCGACGATGGATAGGGGTTCTGAGAGGAAGGTCCCCCACATTGGTACTGAGACACGGACCAAACTCCTACGGGAGGCAGCAGTGAGGAATATTGGTCAATGGCCGAGAGGCTGAACCAGCCAAGTCGCGTGAGGGATGAAGGTTCTATGGATCGTAAACCTCTTTTATAAGGGAATAAAGTGCGGGACGTGTCCCGTTTTGTATGTACCTTATGAATAAGGATCGGCTAACTCCGTGCCAGCAGCCGCGGTAATACGGAGGATCCGAGCGTTATCCGGATTTATTGGGTTTAAAGGGTGCGTAGGCGGCCTTTTAAGTCAGCGGTGAAAGTCTGTGGCTCAACCATAGAATTGCCGTTGAAACTGGGGGGCTTGAGTATGTTTGAGGCAGGCGGAATGCGTGGTGTAGCGGTGAAATGCATAGATATCACGCAGAACCCCGATTGCGAAGGCAGCCTGCCAAGCCATGACTGACGCTGATGCACGAAAGCGTGGGGATCAAACAGGATTAGATACCCTGGTAGTCCACGCAGTAAACGATGATCACTAGCTGTTTGCGATACACTGTAAGCGGCACAGCGAAAGCGTTAAGTGATCCACCTGGGGAGTACGCCGGCAACGGTGAAACTCAAAGGAATTGACGGGGGCCCGCACAAGCGGAGGAACATGTGGTTTAATTCGATGATACGCGAGGAACCTTACCCGGGTTTGAACGCATTCGGACCGAGGTGGAAACACCTTTTCTAGCAATAGCCGTTTGCGAGGTGCTGCATGGTTGTCGTCAGCTCGTGCCGTGAGGTGTCGGCTTAAGTGCCATAACGAGCGCAACCCTTGCCACTAGTTACTAACAGGTAAAGCTGAGGACTCTGGTGGGACTGCCAGCGTAAGCTGCGAGGAAGGCGGGGATGACGTCAAATCAGCACGGCCCTTACATCCGGGGCGACACACGTGTTACAATGGCGTGGACAAAGGGAGGCCACCTGGCGACAGGGAGCGAATCCCCAAACCACGTCTCAGTTCGGATCGGAGTCTGCAACCCGACTCCGTGAAGCTGGATTCGCTAGTAATCGCGCATCAGCCATGGCGCGGTGAATACGTTCCCGGGCCTTGTACACACCGCCCGTCAAGCCATGGGAGCCGGGGGTACCTGAAGTCCGTAACCGAAAGGATCGGCCTAGGGTAAAACTGGTGACTGGGGCTAAGTCGTAACAAGGTAGCCGTACCGGAAGGTGCGGCTGGAACACCTCCTTTCTGGAGCGAAGGATTCCGTACCGAGGTCATACGAGGTATCGATCGCCTTGTGCTGCTGTTGAGATTATGTTTATATATAGATCTTACGTACCGGGAGGCCGGTCTAAAGAGAGAGAAAAATGACGCTGGGACGTAAGTCTTGGCAAAGTTGACAGTCCTATAGCTCAGTTGGTTAGAGCGCTACACTGATAATGTAGAGGTCGGCAGTTCAACTCTGCCTGGGACTACTCCGAATGAGGGGGATTAGCTCAGCTGGCTAGAG